>Ga0209007_1000017_pt1 | contig 143108 bp, 100 predicted proteins | sample JacPinW_OM1H0_O2_FD_187961 | JGI IMG/M metagenome (GOLD analysis project Ga0209007, IMG submission 187961) | Forest soil microbial communities from Algoma, Ontario, Canada - Jack Pine, Ontario site 1_JW_OM1H0_O2 (SPAdes) (version 2) | ecosystem: Environmental > Terrestrial > Soil > Boreal... | reverse complement strand
GACCGTTTTCGGGACTCGTTTGCGTTTGCTCTTCGCCATTGGAAGCGGCCTCCGCTGCCGCGGCGAAAAGCATGATCTTGTCCCAGATCTTCTAACCAGCAGCGCGTTTATCAGGAGTAATCCTGAGGTCAGATCAGGCTCTGGCCTCGATGAGTTCTTTGACCTATTGTCGCTGCCTTATCTAAATTAGCTGTATCCGTACGGCTCTACGACCAATCGCTGCCCCGTGTCGGCGATACAACATGCGTGCTGCCGTCGAGGAGTCACTCATGAAGCGCATCCGACAAGTCGTTGTTGCATTGGTGGGTCTGTTCTATGTTGGCCTGCTCTATCCGCTGTGCACCGAGTTGTGGCACAGCAAATGGCTGGTGGAAATGCACGACAATGAATGCGAACCAATGTTCATCACGTTCCTTGTCGCTCTTGGAGTGTTTCTGCTGTTAGCTGTTCGAAAACCCTCTGAGTACAGGCTCGTGATTGCTTTCGCGGCATTCCACGGTCTCGCACATTCTGCAACCATGCTCATCCAGTCAATCGAAACTTCCATGCACGGGGTTCCCCGTGGTTACGACGATGTGATCCTCTTCGGGGTGATTGGAATAGCGCTGCTGTTCTGTATCCCCCCGAAAGAAGAAACAAGATCTGTCTTGTAGTTTCGCTCATCGGTAATGAGAAGTCGGCTTCTCGCCAGCGACGTTGGCGTGACTCTCGTTTGCAATGGACAAAGGTCAATGAGTGCATTGGCGATTTAGCGCGAACTATCCTGTGAGGTCACTTTGCCCTCCCGACGACGGTGGTAGAGAGCTAAAGAGAGAATTACGAGCGGCATGATGATTTCGGTGACTAAGAAGATGCCTGAGTTGTTGGAGGCGTGATTGTTGTTAAGTGTCATCTGCCGAACGTGCCCGACCGCGTCGCCCAGCAACCAGACTGCGTTTGCGATTGCTGTCGCCAGCCAGAAATCGGCCGAAAACTTCAGACACAAAACGCCTAAAACGCCAACGGTGAGGTCGGCCATCCCGACTTCGTATTCGTAAGGGCTCGTTGACCATCCTATGGACGCCGATGTCTCAACGGGACGGAAGACGTGTGCATAGGCGGTGAGCACTCTCATCAGGCCAACGTAGAAGAAGAGCAGATACAGCAGGTACGTACCGGCAATTGCCGCTCCACTGCTCCGGCGTTTGGGTGAGAATGCAAGGTGAACAGGTGCGCCCACAACCGCAATCAGCGTAAAGATAACTTGAAACATGCAGCCTCCAGAGAATTCTTAAACGACATTGGAGAGCGGGCCAAACCTCACATGTGTGAGGCGCTCAGATTCCACCCAAAGCCGCTTCGCAACGGTTTCATCCAGCGCGCTTTTCGGCACCGGCACAGAAGTTGGATAACCCTTCAGCTCTGCGATACCATCCGGGCCGTAATACCCGCCGGCTACTGCCTCCGGAGCAACTGCAGCATACAGCGTTGGCAGAGCCCCATGTGCGGCGTCCTGAGACAGGAAAGGCTTCATCACTGTAATCAGTATCTTCAAGCCCGACGGAAGATGATCCGCCTGAAGGTTTGTCACCGCATATCCCGGATGTGCGGCGGTGCTGAGAATCGGCGACCCGACGGCCTTCAACCGCCGTTGCAATTCCCGCGAAAAGATCAGGTCGGCCAGCTTGGATTGCGCATATGCCTGGAACATCGGCTTATAGACGCGCTCGCTCTGCAGATTATCAAACTCAATTTTGCCCTGGTTACTTGCCGAACTCGACACCGTCACAACACGCGAGCCCGCTACTGGCTTGATGGATGGAAGCAGTAACATCGTCAAGGCAAACGGCCCAAGATAGTTCGTGGCGAACTGACGCTCAAATCCATCCTCGGTCACTTCACGCGTCGGCAGCGCCATTACGCCCGCATTGTTGATCAGCAGGTCGAGCGACTCGCCGGGGAATCGTTTCTTCACGCGGCCTGCGAAGGCGTGGACGGAATCCAGCACGGCAAGGTCGAGTATCTCTGAATGAAGCCGTGCGTGCGGGATCCGCTCCAGAATGCGGGCGGCTGCATCGTCGGCCTTGCCCTGCGTCCTCGCAGGCAAAATAAGCTCGGCGCCCTTGTGGGCCAGAGCCAGCGCGGCCTCAAACCCGATGCCGCTGTTTGCACCCGTGATCACAGCCCTGCGCCCAGCCTGCGAGGGAATATTTTCGGTAGTCCATTTGGTCTTCATGGGTCTAGTATTAAGGCCGATAGTATCCTTTGGCAATAAGGCACCTTTTATTCCCGTACACACCTGGAGGTAACTAATGAAGAAATCCGAAAAGAAATTAAGATTCGGATGGGAAGACATCAGGGATTTCTGCGAGACGCTGACCGAAGCCGAAGATGCGCTCACACGTGACATGGTCTCCCGCATCTCAGACAAGTGGTCGCTCTGGACCATGAGTGTGATTGCCCAATTCGGGCAGCCCATGCGCTTCTCCCGCATCATGGATCAGGTCGACGGTATCAGCCAGAAGTCCCTCACGAAGACGCTCCGCGGACTGGAGCGCGACGGACTCGTAACTCGCCAGGTCTTTGCCGAGGTTCCCCCCCGGGTTGAATACACCATCACAGCCCTCGGGTCCGAGATGCTCGACCACGTCGCACCGCTCTGGCTCTGGGTGGCAAAGAGCGTCCAGTCTTTTCAGGACTACCGAGCCGCATTCGATCGCCGCGAACTCCGGCCGGGAAAGGCAGGCCTCCCGCTCGGGATGAACGGGGCTGTCGCATCCTTGCGTGAGAAGAGGTCCCCTTTATGAATCAGAATTTCGCTGCAATTGTCCTAGGTGGCACTGGGCAAGTCGGTGGTGCAGCGGTTGCAGAGCTGCTGGCAATTCCGGAATGCCGGGAAGTGGTGATGGTTACCAGAAAGCCCATTGCACCTCGATCGCGGGTGCGCAACGTCGTTCTTGATACCGGCGCTGCTGACTTTGCCGATCGCACAGCCGGCCTTGCCCACGAAATTATGAGCCAAGGTCCCGTCAGCGCAGTGAGCTGCGCAGGTGTCGGCTCTGGTTCGGCACGCTGGACCGAAGAAGAATTGAAACGACTTGAACTTGGCGTCGTCGGTGCATTTGCGCGGGGCTGCCACCAGGCCGGAATCGCGCAGTTTTGCCTGCTTTCTGCGGTAGGAAGCACAGCCCGCAGCAAGTTTCGATATGTCCGCGTAATGGGCATGAAGGAAGACGCCTTGCGCAACATCGGTTTTACCCGCCTCGCCATCTTTCGCCCCGGCATCATTGTTGGCAACGCTCATACCCCGGCCTGGGTCAGTTTGTTGGGAAACCTCGTGCCTGGCCCGTTCGGCAATATCGATCAGCGAATTCTCGGTCGCTCAATCGCCGCCGAGATAGCTTTGCACAGTCGAGATGCAGGCGAAGTTATTCGCGAAAATGCCGCAATGAAAAAAAGCGCTGCACAGTTCAATAGCGTGACCTTGTGATTTTCACATGAGATCTGAACGAATTAATCGCGAGAGATAAAACCGGAGAGCCGCACTATTTCGAACCGATCGCCGACCTCTAGCCAACGGCTTGTCTCCTCACTCAACTTGTGCCAAATCGCCAATGCGCTCACGACACCGGATTAGTACCGAGAAATCGGCATAGCGGAAGCGATTCCGCGCCTACCAGTTCATCCCGGATAACGGGCAAACCTTCCGTTATGGCCTTGAGGGAAGAGTTGCCGACCACGCGCTTGGAAACCGGTCGGACGCAACGTGCAAGTGACAAAGCATGCGGAAAACCCTGCTTTCAATTCATCTTCGATCGTAAACTTGCCGACCATTACTGCCAGCTTCCTCACTTCCGGGCTAGGCGTTGTCTGAGGCTGAGCGCGAGCCACGATTACGCTTGAAGCGCATGCCAGCACAAATGAGAACAACCGTTGGGGGACACTCATTTGGATTTTCCTTTCAGATGTGCCACGGATGCTAGCACGAAATGCCGGAGGCGACTCTCACCTTTCCCGACAAGAACTGTCAGCTGCTATCTATGGACTTGCATCTATGTACCTGTTGGTCGGCGATTCGGAAGTTGCCACAAACGGGCTTCGCGGAAGCGCGGCCTCATTTCCTCGAAGCCGACTTCTGGACAGCTCGCGGAAGAAGGCAGGCGAGCTCGCTACTGGGTATAGGAATGGATCAGATCAAAGCTTTTGCGACTCAAGCTGAAGCACCGATCGAAGGAGCACGTTTACGCCATTGACAACATCCTGCGGCTCGGTGAATTCTTCCGGAGCATGGCTGATTCCCCCGACGCTTGGCACAAATATCATTCCGCTCGGAGCCAAGTGGCTCATGCTTCCCGCATCGTGAGTGGCCCCACTGCGTACCAATTTCGTGGTCAGGCCTAACCGGTTTGCTGAATCTGCAATGACCTTCCGCAAGCGCGGATCGGTCAGTGCTGGGCGGTCGGCACCAATCTGCTGGAAACTGAATTTCGTCCCGCTATCCCGTGCGATCTGATCAGCGTCCTCACGGACCTTATCGAACACCATCTTGATGCGTCCCTCGTCCAGGTCTCGCAACTCCAGGCCAAGAATTACTTTTCCGGGCACTACGTTGTAGGCACCGGGGATTGCTTGGATCCGGCCGACGGTGCCCACCTGCTCGCCCGGGATGCTGGTCACCTCCCGATTCACCGCTTCAATGAATTTCGCCGCCGCCAGCAGGGCGTCGTGCCGCTCGTTCATCGGAGTCGTGCCTGCGTGATTCGCCATACCCTCAATCGTCACATCCCAGGAGCTTCTTCCGACAATTCCCTCCACGACCCCGATATTTATCTTTTCCCTGCTCAGGCTGCTGCCCTGCTGGATGTGCAACTCTGAGGTAGGCAAATATATCTGCGGACTTGCTTCGGGCGTCGGCCAAATGAGCTGGATCACCACCAATGAACGCAATGCCTTCACGAAGACTTTTGCCGCTGCGCGTGGTCTGACCCAGTTCTTCTTCGCGCAATTCGCCGGAGATCGCACGGCTTCCCTTCAACCCGCCTTCCTCATTCTGGAAAATGAGGACTTCCAGGGGATGAAGCAGTGCAACGTGGCCCTCATTCAAAGTCTGTGCAACCTCGATTGCGCCGAGGGACCCAACGACTCCATCGTAGTTGCCGCCTTGCGGTACCGAGTCAACATGGGAGCCGATGATCAGCGCCGGCAGAGTAGCGTCAGTTCCCGCCAGACGGCCGGATATGTTGCCGGCTGAGTCGATACTCGTGGTAAGCCCCGCGGCGCGCATCAAGCCAATCACGTACTCTCTGCCTTGGCGGTCGGCCTCGCTGTAGGCAACACGGCTGATACCACCAGCAGGATCTTTCCCAATCTCGTCCATCGCCTTCAAGTGCGCGATAACGCGGTCGCCATTCACGAGTGGAAGAGACTGTGATTGAAGCGTTGGCGACGAAATCGTTGCCAACGCGAAAAAGAACAATCCATTGAGACGCCATGCACAGTGGTTCATAGGTAAGCAACCTATCATCCTCGTTTGGGGCCTGTACAGGGTCCAGAAACGGCCTTCCGGGAGGTGACTGGAATGATCTCCTCGAAGCCGACTTCTGGCCCGGAACAATTTCCAGTTCGGCAACCTCCGAAAGTTCTCAATGAGCGTAATGGCCTGTTAACAGAGTCACCAACCCGATATGCAGCTTCCGGGATTTGAAGAGTATCTCCCACTGTCCAAAGTGAATTGCTGCACTTCGTTCCCGGATGGCCGATACCCCTAAAACGGAGATCCTCTACAGACGGTGAGGGTTGAGTGAAGCATCGCACTAGGCGCGTTGAGAACGGCTTTGTTACTGTACTCAACGCGAAAAGGATCGTGCCTCGCGAACCACGGAACAAACTTCAACCGTGGCGAAGACTTCGATCTGCAACAATTTTTGTCCTAGCGGAGCTACTTCGGGGGGCCGCAGGTCGCCTTGGTGCCACTGTCGACCGTGATATTTATGGTTGTTCCAGCCGGTACGACGGATTGGCCGTGCGGGCTTTCGAGGGCAACGTTGCCGAGGTATGTGCAGAGTTTGGCGAAAGACACTTTGGGAGACAGGAGTGCCGCGTTGATACTGTCTACGGCTTTGCTCTCGGCAAGCCCAATCACGTCCGGCACCGACACCGACTGGTGAGGGGCAGACACGGTCATGTCCACTACCGAACCCGGCAACTCGATGACAGAGCCGCCAGACGGGAATTGGGTGACGACGCTGCCGGGGGGAGCGCTACTGACCGCGTTGGAAACTACGCCGGCGGCATAGCCCGATGCGATGAGTGTATTGGTAGCCGTACTCACGTTGAGACCGACCACGTTCGGTATGAATTGCGCGTGTCCGTGAAAACTCGTGAAAGCAACGACCTGAGCATGGTCTACCTTGGCTGTGCTTCCGGCCTTCCAAGTGAGGACCAGTTTGGGTCGGAACTGCGGCGCACCGCTGGAGGGGTACACGGGCAGGGTCGACATGCTGTGGTAGATCATGTCATGGTGGGTATAGTTGTCTATCACGGTTTCTTGAGTCGGGCCAACCGATGCGTGGACCAGCTGGCCGGCCGCGTCGATCTGATCAAGCTCCAAATAGGAATCGAATGTTACCGACGTCGTGTCGGGGCTCCCGAACCGTGCACGGTCGCATTCATCTGTGATTTGCCCGCAGAGGCTGACCTGCAGCGTGGCGTTCACATCCACAAAGGCGGCCGGTTCAGGCGAATTGGTAGTTTCGATAGCGGGGCGAGCGAGAGGGGCGCTGTTGGTAGGTGGCACGACGAGGAGCCATGCGCACGGCAGGCAAGCGCCCGCCGGCGTAGCCGGCAATACGACCGTGGCCGAAAACAAGTCCACGGACTGTGCCCCGTTGGGGCCCCCGAAGATAAAGGCACCCCTTATCAGCGGGGTTGGAGGTATGAGTGCCAGCATAAGGGCCCTGCCAGAAACAGATGGGGGCAAAAGTACCCCAGGAAAATGCGTCAGGAGGGTCAATTGGGGCGCTGAGCCCTAAGAAGGTGTTGTTCGTGCCCTGATAACCAACTACCGATCCAGTTTTGTCCGCACCTGCCAGCAGCTGACAGGTATACATACCAGGAACGGTTGCCGCGATCAGAGTTGAAGGGGATAGCACCATGTGCCCCGTCACCGGATAGTTCGGTCCGGGGGATGTGTTGGGTCCGAGAAAATTTTCCCCAAAATCTTGTTCCAAGTTTGCGGTGTTCCCGTTCGGGTCCTTGCACTCGGCATAGACGCTCACATAATCTACGCTGCTTTCAGTAGTTCGAGCGTTCGACGTGAACTCCAGGCGCCCGAACACGCGCGCCATCTGACCTTGCGATAAGGTGACGCCCTGACCTTGCGATATGGCGGGCGGACATTTCGATGAGGTGCTGCCATTTGGGGTGATCACGGGGGTGATCACGGGGATGATCACGGTTGCGAGGCACTCACCTGTGAGGGTTACTTGCCCCACCAGTGGCACGATGGTGGGCTGCGGGACAGGAGTTACTTGTTGCGCTGTGAGAGGCGTCGACATCATCATCGCCAGCGAAACTGCGCTCAGCAGGAAATGAAGATTGGTGCGCGACATAAGATCCTCCTCCGACCGCTCGTGCGCAAAATCAGCGAGGAGAGTTTCACTAAGTCGAGAGGCCCCATGAAACTCCTCTGCAGACGCAGTTAGTAGAAAACAAGCGGTTGGCGAATGGACACCCCTCAGATGAGAAGCGCAGAAGCGCTTCATCCCGCCCCTTCGACGATTGCCCGCAACAATATGCCCGGATCGCTCGAAAGTCAAGGATCTCTGCAGCTCGTGTTACTACGCGCAACGGTAATTTGATCTGCTTTGTTGGCAGACGCTCTGTTCCGGATTCTCGAAGTGGTTATCGGATGAACGGCCCTTGCGAAATAGAATCCATTCATTCTCAGCCAAAGCTCCTGCAGACGACTTGAAATCCTGCTTGAGTGATTCGCTGACGACTAAAAGACACGACGACGTTGGGATCGCATAGCACCCTCACCGACAGTTCGTAAGTCAACCTTGCTAAAGACGTGAAGGGGAGATCCCCTATTTGCCGGCTGACGATCTCCGGCTGTGAACCATGGCCATAACGGGCTTCGAGGACATTAGTCCTGAGTCCTGTGAAGTCGGCTTGTGGGAAGTTTGGTCACCGATTGCGAGTAGATCACCCACGGCCCCTTCGCGTGGCGGCAATTGCCACAGCGCTTCAGCATAGGTTCGTTAAGGGTTTGATAAGCATCTCCAAGGGAGTTTCAGGGTACTCAGGGAGCCATCCGCGCTCTTTGCTTTCAAGTAGTTACGGGCCCTGAGTTCCCTGTCACGGCAGAGGCCGCGGGTTCGAGTCCCGTCGTCCCCGCCATTCTTTTTAAGCACTTGCAATCCTAAGGTCCGGGAAACCAAGGGGCATTAGGGGACGATAAGCGCCGGACGAGAATGGTCCCATCCGAAAAGCTCCCAGAGTTATTCATTGGATTAGGTTGGTCTTCGGCCAAACGCCTGTCGGCAAAATCGCGTCGACCAAATTGTCTTTGTGCTAAGCGTTGAAACCCCGAGCCATGAACGTAGTTGGCTGGATAGAGCACGCCATTCCGATTGACAAACGTGACAACGCGGAAGTAAAAGTAATGATCCGTAACATTACGAAACTCTGTTTGCAAACCGGAAAGTATGAGTCCAGTGATCTTTGGCATCCATCACGGTTAATTCTTCGCGGTCGGACCAGTCGGTGGCAACCGCGTGTCAGGTAATCTTGGAGCCAAACTAGCATATTGGCCGCAGAAGTTGACGGATAACGGTACGGCGAGTTCGACCGCGCACATATCTTCGAAGCCCAGACGTCTCGAGAATTGACTAAATCATGAGCGAAACATGGCGTCTGATCCCAAAGCGGTCAACTCCTCGGCGGGCAATCGATACCGCGCGAGAGTTGCATGTAGTCCTGCAGTGCAGCATGATGAGCGCGACGGTCGTCGCGTTGATTCTGAGTGCGGTGCTGTGTTCCGCCCAGCAGCTAACGAATGGCACTTTATCCGTGACCGTCAAACGTCAGGATGGTTCGTATGAATTTGGTCCGATTGGCAGTCAACCCACTCTGCAATCAAGCATAGGGGCGCTGGTCGATCACAGGTGGCTGCATTCTGGGAGTTATCCCTCGCATTCGGTTTCGGAGTCGCCATTCAACGACGCGCTTGGCGCCGGGCGACAGTTGACGGTCACATGCAGCGGACTGCACGACGCTCCCGATCTTATCTATGTAGTGCAGCTCTATGCGGAAAATCCCTACGGCACCGTTCAAGTGCGGGTGAGGAACGGAACGGGCAAATCTATATCGGTGCAGGCAATTCGTAGTGTTGAGGCCACGGGAGAGTCGATTCTTAACCTGGGTGGGCGTCCATCCGATGAGCGAGTTCTCTCCGATAGTTTTAGCGAAGATTGGCCCGACTTGGTTATCTACGATCTTGGGGATGCTCCCGGCGGAATGCATCGCGGAGCCGGAAGCCAGCTCATCTATAACCGGCAAACCAGGCAGAGCTTGTTTTTTGGTGCACTCACCTCGGATCGCTTCCTGACTATTTTGCGGCTGAAGGCCGAGGGCAAGGGCGCCGACGCCAAGATCGCATCGTACAACGTCGATTCCACCGGGACCACTGAGATTCAGAAGGATCTTAGCGAAGCAGAGTCTCTAGAAAAAAAGCACCTGACAAGTGACCGGATTGAACTAAGTTTGCCCCTCATGCCGGGCGAAGAGATGAGCTCGGAACGCGTAATGTTCTCTGTCGGACCGGATTACCTGGGACAACTTCGCGCGTATGGTTCCGCAATCCGACAGCTCCATCACTCACGCGTGTCTAGCCGGATTCCAATTGGATGGTGGAGTTGGACCGCTTATTACGCCGCCATCAACGAGGGTGAAACCCTGGCCAATGCCGATTGGCTGTCGCAGCATTTGAATTCACTCGGTTACAACTTTTTCCAGATCGATGAAGGTTACCAGTACGCTCGCGGAGAGTTCGTCACCGCCAACGCGACGCAATTCCCCAACGGCATGCGGTTTGTGGCTCATCATATTTTGCAGGATGGTCTTACCGTTGGCCTGTGGACGGCGCCATTCGAGGTAAGCAGCCGCGCCTGGGTTTACGAAAATCACAAAGATTGGCTGGTTCACAACGCCAAGGGCCAGCCGATTCCGCTGGAAGATGTGTGGGGGCAGAACTTTGACACCCTTTACGCGCTTGACACGACCCATCCTGGGGCGCAGGAATATTTGCGTCAAACCTACAAGACGTTAGTTCGAGAATGGGGAGTTCGGTTCATCAAGTTGGACTTCATGGATACGACGGCAATTGAAGGTTTCTACTACCGCCCCAATACCACTGCACTCGAAGCTCAGCGAATCGGCTTACAGGTGATCCGCGACACCGTCGGCAACGATGTGATACTGGACAAAGACGGAAGCCCCATGCTCAACCCGGTTGGGATCGTCGACACAGGCCGCATCTCCGCTGACACAGGGCACAGTTTCCTGCGGTCAAAAACAGCGGCCTCCGGCATTGCAGCCCGTTTTTATATGAACGGAAACTTTTTCATCGATGATCCGGACGCTTTCAACATCACCGATACGTATCTAGTGGAGCATTCGAGCGAGCGTTCCTCACGTTCGCTGGCGACAGCGCAGACGTCGATCGCACTTTCCGCGATCGCGGGTGGCATGTACGAAATCGGCGATGACTTACTGGTGCTTGATAGTGAAAAGGATCGCCTCGCATTGGTGGAAAACCGCGACTTGCTCAAGATGGCCAAAGCTGGCCGGGCTTCCACGCCTGTAGATCTGATGACGTATGAGCCTGAGGATGGGCAGCCGAGTATTTTCTTGCTTCGGCAAAGTCCGCGGCAAACCATCCTGACGCTTTTCAACTGGACCGACAAGCCGCGCACGCACGCATTGAACCTCAGAGACCTCGGGCTCTCGGCCAGTTCCACGATGCAAGCAAGTAAGGTGATGGATTCAAACAATACTTTTGCGCTTGAAGGCGACACGATCCGGATTGAGAATCAGTCGCCACAATCGGCGATGGTGATCAAGCTGGTCGATACTGCCGTTGCCAAGGCTGCCCCAACCGTTACGGCCAAAGTGCCAGCTAAATCGAAGGCCGGGGAAACGATATCCCTATCGGCTCAATCCGACCCCGTTGGTGTACCTGCACTCAGCTATCACTGGGACTTCGGTGACGGAACGGTCGCGGAAGGACCCAACGTTTCTCATTGCTATACTCGGGCCGGCGATTTTACAGTTCGGCTTACAGTGGACGGACCGGACGATGTTTCCTATGAGCAGAAGTTTTCCATCGGAGTGACAGGAGAATTGAAGCCGACTCCGCAGCTCCGCGCGAACCGTCGTTTTGAAGAGCCAGGCGACAAAACGGGTGACCAAAAATGAACCGCAGAAAATTTGTTCGGAATGCCGCAGTGGTTGCCGCAGGCACAGCCCTCAACAACTCTGCTCTGTCCTATGCGCGCATATTAGGCGCAAACGATCGCATTTCACTCGGACACATCGGGCCTGGGGCCCGTGGGATCGAACTTGTGAGCATGGTGGGTGCGCTCAAAGATAATTTCAACGTTGAAATGACGGCGGTGTGCGATCTCTGGACCCACAACCTGGAGCGGGCAGTGGACGCCAACAAGAAGCTATACGGAAAGGCGCCGCGCGCGTGCCACCACCCGGAAGAACTAATCGCCCTGAAAGATGTCGACGCTATCATCATCTCCACGCCCGAGCATTCCCACTCTCCACTTCTCAAGATGGTCGCCGATTCCGGAAGAGACGGCTACTGCGAAAAGCCCATGGGGAATGTTCTCGAAGAAGCCAAGGCCGCGCGCGATGCGGTGCAGTCCAGGAACCTGATCGTGCAGATCGGCACGGAGCACCGCAGTGAGCCTTACCAGCTCGCCGTGCGCGATCTCATCCGCGGCGGCGCGCTGGGAGACGTCAGCAAATACGAAATCGCCTGGAACTATCACGGGCCACGCTGGCGCGGACGTCCGGAAGTGAAGCAGATCCGCGAGCAGGACACTGACTGGCGCGCCTGGCTGATGAACAAACCATATCGTCCATTCGATCCGCAGCTTTACTTTGAGTTCCGGTTGTACAAGGATTTTTCCAGCGGGATTTCTGATCAGTGGCTGAGCCATGGCATCGACTTGGTCCATTTCTTTATGGATGAGACATACCCAGACTCAGTGGTCGCGAACGGAGGAATTTTTGCCTGGCACGATGGCCGCGAAAATCCCGATACGTTCCAGGCGCTGCTGACGTATCCGAAAGGTTTTCTGGTGAGCTATTCCACCAGCTTTGGGAATGATGCGACCGGGTACACGCGCATCATGGGAAAGAAAGCCACCATGTACAACACGGGCGGGGAAGGCAGCCCCCGCTGGCAGATTGTCGAGGAAGTTGGCAATCATGAGGATGATACCGAGATCGATCGGAAGCGCGTCGCGAAAGACATTCTGTTGCCTGGAGACAAGGGCCTGCCACCGATCGGCATGGGGGATGACGATCTTTCGCACATGACGAATTGGTTCGAGTGCCTGCGCTCGCGCAAACAACCGAACGCCACCGTGCAGAATGGATTTTCGCATTCGGTAGCTTGCATGATGGCAACACAGGCGTATTGGACCGGCAAGAAAATTTATTTCGATGCAAAAACAGAGCAGATCCTCGACCATCCGCCCGTGGCGTAAATTTCGTTTCAGATCGCCTTGGGGAAATCGGGAATTCTGTTACAAAAACATAGTGCCAAACATATTGCGAAAGATAGTGCGGAAGGAAACCGAAAGTGCGTATTAAGGTGTTTGAAGAAAAGAAGGATCTCGCCCGAGCGGCGGCCGAGCAGGCTGCTTCTTCCATCCGCAACGCGATCCGCGAGTCGGGCCGTGCCCGCATTATCGCTGCTACTGGTGCGTCCCAGTTTGAGTTCCTGGAAGTCTTGACTGCGGCGGCGGATATCGATTGGCGGCGCGTCGAGATGTTTCACCTCGATGAATACATCGGCTTGCCGATCTCCCATCCGGCTAGTTTTCGCAGGTATCTTCAGGAACGCTTGATTCAAAAAACCGGGATAACCAACTATCACTTTCTCGCCGGCGACACCGATCCATCTGCGGTAATTCGCAGCGCAAGCGAAGCCATCGCCGCGGTGCCCATCGATATCGCCTTCGTTGGCATTGGGGAGAACGGCCATCTCGCATTCAATGATCCGCCTGCCGATTTCGAAACCGAAGAACCTTACTTGATCGTCAATCTCGACGAAGCCTGCCGGCTCCAGCAGGTCGGAGAGGGATGGTTCGCGAATATTTCCGAAACGCCCAAGCAGGCGATTTCAATGTCAATCCGCCAAATCCTGAAGGCCGAAGCGATCCTGGCCATAGTGCCTGATTCACGCAAGGCGAAGGCGGTAAAAGCTTGCCTCGAGGGAGAGATCAGCCCCATGGCTCCAGCTTCGATTTTGCGCCGCCATGAAAACACGACCGTGTACCTCGACAACAATTCAGCGGCATTGCTGACGCAGGCGACGCTTACCTATGTCTAGCGCCGGCAGCTCCGCTTGGCAGCGGGGAGATTGGCACCTGAATTCGCCAGAACTGAGATATCCGGCGTGACTGCCCCAAGGCCTAGACCCATTCCGGCGTTGCGCTTGTGGATCGGCGGCCTCCTGTTTGCATCGACCGTCATCAATTACGTTGACCGCCAAACCCTCTCGTTACTAGCTCCTTATCTCAAGCTGCAATACCACTGGACCAATTCCGACTACGCCGACATCGTCATCGGATTCCGCGTGGCCTACTCGATCGGGCAGACGATCTGTGGCCGGTTGATGGACCGTGTCGGCGCAAGACGGGGATTGACTCTCACAGTGGTTTGGTACTCGATCGCGTCAATGCTTACTTCGCTAGCGAGCGGCTTCTACAGCTTTATGGGATTTCGCTTCCTTCTAGGAGCGGGCGAATCCGGGAACTGGCCGGCTGCCACCAAGGTTGTCGGCGAATGGTTTCCCAAGCGGGAACGCGCTTTGGCTACTGCGCTGTTCGATAGTGGCAGCTCGGTGGGAGGCGCGATCGCACCCTTTATCGTGCTCGGAATCTATTTCCGCTGGGGCTGGCGCCCTGCCTTCATCATCCCAGGCTTGTTGGGTTTGCTTTGGCTGTTTGCCTGGCGCTGGCTTTATCAGCCGCCGGAAAAAAATGTGCGCGTGTCCACTGCCGAGTTGGCCCTTATCCAGGCGGATCGAGGTGACATCAGCGCTCGATCTGCCGGCGGGACTGTTCCAAGCTGGAAAGACCTTCTGAAACTGCCGCAGACTTGGGGAATTATTATCGCAAAGACTTTCAGCGATCCAGTCTGGTTTTTCGTTACCGATTGGTTCCCCATCTATCTGGTCGCAAAAGGGATCGATCTCAGGAGTAGCCTGATCGCGGTCTGGGTACCATTTATCGCCGCAGACGTAGGAAACTTTTTCGGCGGTTGGATGTCGGGTCACTTGATCAAGGGTGGATGGTCACTGGGCGCGGCTCGGAAGGCCCTGATTGTATTTGGCGGCGTGGGCGTGACGCTGCTTATTCCGACGATACTCACCACGAATCTCTACCTGATCACACTGCTGTTTGCGCTCTCGACCTTTGCCTACGCCAGCTTCAGCACGATCGCCAATGTGCTTCCATCTGACGTATTCAACAACGAGTCGGTAGCATCCGTTAGCGGTCTGAGCGGGACCGGAGCCGGCATTGGGACAATCATTGCTTTCAAATTAGTGGGGCATTTTTCTGACGCGCGACAGGCGACTGCGACTCACACCTTCGATCCGATTGTGATCGTGGCCGGGTTGGTTCCATTTGTTGGAATGGTTCTGGTGCTGCTCCTTGTCCGTAACACGAAAGCCACGGAAGAAGGCCTGGTACGGGAACTCTAGAACGGCGAGGGTTCGCATTGTGTTCCAACCGAGTCGCGGGCAAATGAAGCACATTCAAGGGCAGAAGTCGGTTCGAGCCAGCGTGCTTGTGACGAATCAGTACATGATTGTGCGCGTCAGGTGATGCGGCCAGGTTGTGGTGTGATAGTGCGTCCATAAGCGCGCATCAATCTGCGGAATAATGACCTGCTGATCCGCTGGCCGCAGCTTATTGATCTCGTCCGTCAGCAAAGCCGTCGCATAAATGCAATGGGCGCGAATTTCAATCTCCTGCGAACTGTCGCGTGGAATGATCTGGTAAGTGTTGATGGCGTGTTCCAGTTCGCTCGAGTAACTGGTCATGCCCATCAATCGTAAAGCTACGGGAACAATGTAGTCGGCGAATGCAGTCATCTTCTGAATATCTTCTACCTTGAAAGCGTCGCGCGGGAGGCCTGAATAGATCTGCCAGAATCCCAGCTGGGTGAGTTTGTAAAATTTGATTTCGTGCTTGTCGTATTCGCTGACGTCGTTGTATCGAGGGAACTCCGCCGCAAGCCGCTCCACCAGTCCATTGCCATTATCGTAAAGGCGGGGCGAGCAGGCGCGAATGAAGTTGTAATAACGGCCATCGTATTTTGAGGCGAGGATTGCGCCGGCCTGACGAAAGAGCGTGATCTTTTCTTCGAGCATCGGCATTTCAATATTTCCGGCAAAAATCTTCTGCATGTCCGGTCGCGTCAAATTTGCCAGAAACTTGCCATCGAGCACCGGGATGCCATTATCCATTGCGCGCTTCACGCAGGCAAACATCGCCTCGGAGTCGGAAAGGTGCTCGTCGTTGTAGTCAATCTGGAACTTGACGTGGGTCTTAAAGTCTGTAAAAGCTGTATCGATAGTGTTGCAAACCATGATGAAGTCCATGGCTACGTCAGGCGTCTTGTGCAATCCGTAGGGTACGGCGAGATCGGGCATGGGCAGTTCTTCGTAAGCCATCCATGCCGCGACCTCGATGATCTTGTCGTAATGGGTGTGGACGTCGCGAGAGTTTTCGATCGCTGGCCGCAAGCTGTCAATGACTGGACTGCCCATCGTCTTCGGCCATGGCAGCGGATTTCCGGACCGATCGGGCCTGCCTGGGATGGAAACAAAGGAGGATGGCATCAGACCGCCTACTGCTGCGGTTGTAGAAATTCCTTTCAACATCTGACGGCGGGTAAGATTCATTTGCGGTTCTGGAAAACCCCCTTCTACCGCGCAGGATGGTAACAGAAGACCGATAAAGTTAACAAAGCGGGAACGGAACTAAGTTTCGTCTCCACATTGCGCAGGTGCGCTCTCGCGTACCTGCGTTCGGCGCGATGACACCGATGGCCTGATTCTTCCTCGCTTCGCGCCCTCGATCGTAAGAACAGTGAACGCGTAGTAAACCGATGTAGACTAATCACGGAGGTCGTGCTCTAGTATTTTTCAGGGGGAATGTCTTCTCGATGAAACCGAAGCAAATCGGGCGATGGATTCTGATAGGCGGCGCTATGGCTGCTTCTGCGCTGGGCTTCCCGGCGGTCGCGTCCAGGGCCAACGCCCCTGTGCCCACTTTCAGCAAGGAAGTGGCGCCGATCTTATTCAAGCATTGTGCGAATTGTCATCGCCAGGGCGAGATAGGGGCCGCTGTGCCGCTTGTGTCGTACGACAGCGCACGCTCCTGGGCCGCGTCGATTAAAGAAAAAGTCGTGCAGCGCGAAATGCCCCCATGGCCGGCGGATCCCAAGGCCAGTATGAAGTTCCGCAATGATCCCCGGCTGAGCCAGGAGGAGATCGATACGCTGGTCGCATGGGTTGACGGGGGCACTCCCAAAGGGAACGATGCGGATCTGCCGCCTCTGCCGAGTGTTTCGCAGGGCTGGCTACACCCGCAAGGTGTGGCGCCGGATTCTGTCATCGAATTGCCGCTCTTTCATCTGCCGGCCTCGGGTGAAATTCCGTACGTTCGGTATTTATCCAAAGTTCCGTTCTCCGAAGACAAGTGGGTTGTCGCGCTCCAGGTACTGCCTAGCAATCGGGCCGTCGTTCATCATATGGCGATCACCGAGGTCGCATTAGACCCCGGCTTGACTCCCGCTGACCTCGATAAGCGCGCGATGATCGCCCAGAAGCTAGGTCTTCCGAGCCCGTCCGGCGGGATCCGATCCGCGGTTGTAGATCCAAAGAACGATAACGAGCCGGATATGTTGGGGGTGTATACCCCAGGCACGACGTTTGAGGCTTACAGGGACGGAAGCGCCAAGCTGTTAAAGGGTGGCGCGAACATGTACCTCAACTTCAACATTCACTATCAGACCACCGGCAAGCCAGAGACGGACCGGCCCTCGCTTGCCTTGTGGTTCCGGCCCGACCCACCGAAACATCAGACCTTTCGGGTTCCCGCCTCAGGAGAAACCATCATCGCCGAAGGCAAGGAATTGCTGACCGACGCTCCAGGCGAGAAAGCGGAGGGCACTAGCGTGGCGATCCCGCCGATACCGCCGTACGCTGAGAACTATGAAGTCATTGGGATCACGGCTTACACGGAACCTGTAACGATTTATCAGCTCCAGCCGCATGCGCACTTACGCGGCAAGGACTTCAAATACGTCGTGGTTTATCCGGATGGTCGCGAGGAGACCGTGCTCAGCGTGCCGAAATACGATTTCCATTGGCAGATGGCCTATGAGCTGGATCAATCGCTCGAGCTGCCGGCAGGCAGTAAGCTAGTGGTCACCGCTCACTATGATAATTCGCTGAAGAATGAGCATCTGCAACATCACCATGGCGCTTCCGATGCCGAACACAAGTTTGGGCCTGATAAGGAAGTGTATTTCCGTGCAGCGAATCAGAGCTGGGATGAAATGTTTACTCCCTTCATCCAGTACTCCACTCCTACCCCGAATCGTGCCGCGGCGGTGGAGCCGGTCAGTGCAATGCAGCCGCAGGGAAAGCGGGAATCAAGCCCCCTCTCCATCGTCGAGGTCGTAGGTTGTTTGGAGCAAGCCCCCTCTGGAATATGGATGCTGACCAACGCCGGAGAGCCTGCGATATCCGAGACTCAGCCGACATCGCGGGCGGCCTTGACGGCAGCGGCTGCCAAACCACTGGGTAATCAACGGGAGCAACTGCTGGGTGTAGATGCCTTCAACCCCTCGAGTCATAAAGCACAGAAGGTGGTAGTCAAAGGCGTTCTGATCAAAGAAGCTAACGAGAGTCGCCTCAACATTACGTCGTTGCAGACAGTCGCGGAGAAATGTTTCTAGCCTCGGTTCTACAACTGGCGAACCGCAACGGTTCGCCAGTTGCGTTTTGCCATCGTTCTAAGGCAGCAGGCCGTAGAAGTCCAATTCTGTTTGCGTCGGCACGAAGACCTTGCCATTGATCACGGTGGGCACCGTGAACTTAACGGCCACGCCAGCGGTGTCACGAGAGGGAATCATTTTACTGTTGTAGATTTCGTCTTCGAGGTTGCCGGGATCGTAGGCGTGAAGAATGGCGGGCTTTTTGTTCGCATAGCCATCCGTCTCTAATATCCACACCACGCCGCCGGTGGAACCGTTTGCGGAGATCGTGGGGGTCGCGCCGGGATAAGCGTACTTTGTAGGGCTTTCCGACATTGGGAAAGTCGAGAGCAGGCCGTTCGACAATTGAAAAGCCATCGCCACGTTTCCGACTGCGGCGAAATAGACCTGACCATTAAAATAGGCAGGCCCACCCCGAATGCCCTCCTGGGCAAGGGGGACACTCAGCACATTTTCTAATTCCTGAACGATGCTATCGGAACCAGGTCCGTAGCCGCCCATATTGTCTCGATCTACGACATAGACGGTCGCAGTCTTGCCGCCTCCAATTAAGAGGTCGGGATATGGGCCTGGCTGGGCAGGCAGGAGCAGCACGCCGCCAGCTCCCAAATCCAGATTGTCGAGACCCATGATCCCTTGATTGTAAGGAGAGAAATAGTCGGCGATCGTTAATGATCCCCCTGCGGTATTGAGCCGCAGAAAGCTATCGCTATAATCGGTGCCCCCAAGATTTCCATCAAAGGCTCCGTTGCCAGTGGCGATGTAGACGTTCCCGTTTGTGTCTGCCGACAGGCCCATTCCTGATTGCCAGACTCCACCATCGTGTGAATTCGGAGTGGTGTTGAATACTGCGACCTGTTGCAAGGTGGTCTCGTTGTACCCCATGACCCAGCCGTGGAACGGGCTTTCGTCGTTTTGCGATGCCCACCCGATGTAAACCACGCCATCCAGCAGGAGCAGGGCCGGCCGTTGGAGCTCAAGCAGAGCATTGAATGAAATATTGCCTCCGCTGGCCCCGGAACCTGAACCGGGAACCGACGATTGAATCACAACTGGGCTGTTGGAGAGCTCCGCACCGGTGGCGATGTCGAGGGCGTGCAGGCGCTGGACCCACTGGTAGGTACCGGATCCGCTTTGGTATTCCTTGGTTGCCGCAACTAAAAACATGGCGCTGAGACTGGAATCGATCACCGGAGTCCCAGTAATACCGATCTGCGGAATGAGACTGCCGGTAAGCCCTGCTTTTAAATCGGTGGAGGGAATCGGCATTACATTAGGTGGATTAAGGAAGCTGGTTTGCCACAAAAGAGCTTCCGTGTCGGCGTCGATGGCGTAAACACTGTCGTTCTCGGTCGCCACATATACCGTGTTGTGAATTCCCTGGCTCGGAGTGTTCAGACCCTCAACATACAGAGGTTGAGCATACACAAATCCGTCAACGGGAAAACTCCCCAGCTTTCCGAATTGGTTCTTGTTTACGTTGGCGGGGCTCAAAACTGTTTCCTCGAGATTCTGGCCGGTTCGCCCGTTGTCATTGTGTTGCGTAACAATACCGGAATTGTTGGTCACAAAGACGGGAACACTCGCGCTCTTGGTCGTGTTGGCTGTGCTGGTTGCCGTGACGGTGTGCGAGCCAACGACCCCGGGAGGAGCGTACACTCCGCTGGTTGAGATCGTGCCAACGGTGCTGTTGCCCCCAGCAATTCCGTCCACTGACCAGGTCACACCCGTGCTTGATACCCCGCCAATCGTTGCCTGAAACTGCTCCGTCTGCGTTGGCGTAAGCGAGAACTGCCTGGGGCTGATCGCAACCGTAGTAGGGGGCAGCTGTCCAGTTCCAGAGAGTGAGATTACCTCCAACATAGGCGGATCGGTAAAGTTCACAACTACTTCACCAGTACGGGCACCGCTCCAGGAAGGAGTGAACGTAACATTGATGGTGCAGCTTGTAGCAAGGACGAGACCGCAGGTGTTGGTTTGGGCGAAGTCTCCACTCGCATAAATACTCTGGATCGTGGCTGGAGCGCTCCCAGCGTTGGTAAGCGTAACGTTTTGGGATGAGCTGGACTTTCCACTGATCTGGGTGGCAAAGCTGAGCATATTGCTGGACACGCTGATACTTCCACCGCTGGAGCCCATGCCCGACAAAAACAACGGCGGCGAGACGGTATTGCCGGTGACCACAAGCGTACCCATCCGCGCCCAGGCAGCCGAGGGCGTGAATGTCACGGTTACGGTGCAACTGCTGTTCGGCAACACGGAACCGTTGCAATTATTGGTCTGCGAGTAATCGCTGCTGCTGGCCACGATGTTGCTGACGATCAGAGTGCCGGTGCCTGTGTTGCTGAGTGTAACTGTCTGTGGCGAGCTATTCGCGCCAATTGTCTGGGATTCGAAACTCAGGTTGGTAGTCGACCAGCTTGCGACGGGCAACGTGCCGGTTCCACTCAAAGGTACTACCTGGGGACTGCCGGAGGCGTTATCCGTGAGCTGTATCGTCGCCGATCTGGCGCCCACTGCCTTGGGCGAAAACGCCACCGAGATTTTACAACTACCCCCCGCTACCAAGCTCTTGCCACAACTATTCGACACAACCGGAGCAAAATCCAGGTGTTCGGCTCCGGCGATTATGATACTGGTGAAAGTCAGCGTTGCCGTGCCCGTGTTGGTCAAGGTCACAGTTTGGGCTGTACCGGTAGTATTGACCGTCTGATTCCCAAAGCTGAGGCTCGTAGGTGAAAGGTTTACCGTCTGGCTTGCTGCAGAAATTGAGACAGCGAGTGTCAGACAGGCTTGGAGAGTCACTACGACGAATGATTTACGCATGAATTCAGGGCGCATAAATGAAATTAAAGATTACAGATTCCGACGAAGGGGTGGATTAGCGCGCTACCTAGTGGCGCTAGGGGAGAACCAAGTGTATACAGCCATTCCCATTTTGGTCAAGAGTCGAAAGACTCCAGGAACCTTCCCGATTGCAAACTTTTGCCTCTCGATTGAGTGCGATAAAAGCACCTTTCATTAATGATCAATTGGCTTAAAGCCCCGCGCTGGGCCGGCCATGTTCCAGCCTGTACTTGGTTCGACGTCCTCTTAACTTATTGATAATTCGCTTCATTATCTTTGTTATAGTCCGTCTTACGGCAAAAGGCCGTAGAAGTCCAATTCGGTTTGTGTCGGTACAAAAACCTTGCCGTTGACTATAGTCGGAACTGTGAACTTTACCGCTGCTCCAGCCGTGTCGCGAGAACCAGCCATCGTGCTGTTGTAGAGTTCGTCGCCCAGGTTTAGGGCATCGTAAGCGTGAAGAATGGCTGGGCTATTCTTCGCGAAGCCATCGGTTTCCAATACCCAGACAACCCCGTTGACAGAACCGTTCGATGAAACTGTGGGAGTCGTACCGGGATAAGCATTCTTGGTGGCGCTCTGTGAAAATGGAAAGGTCGAGAGTAAGCCCTCGGATAGTTCGAAAGCCTTCACCGTGTCTGCGACGCCGGAGACATAGACCTGACCATTAAAATAGGCAGGCCCGCCCCGGAGGCCCACTGTGGTACTCCCGGGAACAGTCAACACATTTTCCAGTTCCTGAACAATGTTATCCGAACCAGGTCCATAGCCTCCCAGATCATTTCGATTAACGAGATAGAGCGCACCCGTCTTGCCGCCTCCGATTAGAAGATTGGGAACCGGTCCGGGCTGGGACGGCAGCAGCAGCACGCCTCCAGACCCCAAATCCAGATCGTCGGCGCCCATAGTACCCTGGTTGTAGGGGGAGAAGTAATCGGCGACAGCGATTCCGCTTGAAGTAGTGAGCCTCAGGAAACAATCGCCGTAATCGGTTCCCCCCAGGTTGGCATCGAAAGTTCCGTTGCCGGTGGCCACGTAAATGTTGCCCTGAGCATCCGCCGCGGTACCAACTCCCGATTGCCAGATTCCACCCTCTCTGGCATTCGGAGTGGTATTGAAAACTGCGACCTGCTGCATGGTGGTTTCGCTATAGCCCATCACCCATCCGTGGAAAGGATTTTGATCATTAAACGCTGCCCACGAAATGTAAATCACGCCGTCCAGCAGCAGCAGGCCAGGACGCTGGTTTTCAAGCAGGGCATTGAAAGAAATAGTGCCACCGCTGGCTCCCTCGCCGGAACCGGGAACCGACGCTTCAATCACGACCGGACTGTTAGACAGCTCGGCGCCCGTGCTGAGGCTGAGCGCGTGCAGGCGCTGGACCCACTGATAGGTGCCCGATCCGCTCTGATATTCCTTGGTCGCTGCAACCACAAAAATCGCGCCGAGGCTGGGATCTATCACTGGAGTCGAAGTAATGCCGATCTGAGGAATGAGATTGCCAGCACTGCCCGCTATTAAATCTGTGGCAGGAATCGTCGTGACATTAGGAGGGTTGATGAAGCTGGTTTTCCAGAGCTGCGTTTCCGAGTCGGCGTCGATGGCAAAAACACTATCGTTCTCGGTGGCTACGTAAACGGTGTTGTGAGTTCCCTGGCCGGGTATGCTCACACCTTCAACGTATAGAGGTTGGGCATAAACAAATCCATCGACGGTAAAATGGCCGAGTTTCCCGAATTGAGTTTCGTTTACGTTGGCGGGGCCAAGCACCGTTTCGGTGAGATTCCGGCCGGTTCGCGCATTGTCGTTGTGTTGGGTGAAGACACCGCCGTCGTTTATCACAAAGACCGGGACATTTGCACTCTCCGTCGGTGTGGCTATGCTAGTTGCCATGACGGTGTACGTGCCCGCGTGTTTCGGAGAGGTGTACAAGCCGCTCGTTGAAATCGTCCCCACTGTGCCATTGCCGCCGATAGTTCCGTCCACCGACCACGTTACATTCGAACTCGCGATTCCGCTGATCGTCGCATGAAACTGTTCTTTCTGACTTGACGTGAGCGAGAACTGATTCGGGGTGATGGCAACGGTCGTGCTTGGCGACTGACCCGTTCCTGTCAGCGTGACTACCTCCAGCATGGGCGGATCGGTAAAGTTCACGACCACCTCGCCGGCACGGCTCCCGCTCCAGGAAGGAGTGAACGTGATATCGATCGTGCAGTTCGTATTCAGGACGGGACCGCAGGTGTTGGTTTGGGCGAAGTCTCCACTCGCATAAATACTCTCGATGGCGGCTGGGGCGCTCCCGGCGTTGGTGATGGTAACGACCCGGGTTCCGCTGCTGCTACCGATCAGTTGACTGGCAAAGGTGAGCGTCTTGGTGGACAGGCTGATACTCCCTCCACTTGCGCCCATGCCCGATAAAAACACTGGAGGTGCGACGATGTTGCTTGCCACAACAACCGTTCCCATCCGCGCCCAGGTAGCAGAAGGCGTAAACGTCACTGTCACGCTGCAGCTGCCTTTCGGCGCGATTGAACCGATGCAATTGCTGGTCTGCGAGTAATCGCCGCTGGCCGTGATGCTGCTGATGATCAGATTGCCGTTGCCTGTGTTGGTAAGCTTAACTGCCTGCGTGGGGCTGTTAACGCCAACCGTCTGCGAGCCGAAACTCAAGTTGGGAACGGACCAGGTTGCTATTGGCGCCGTGCCAGTTCCACTCAAAGTTACTACCTGGGGACTGTGGGGGGCATTGTCGGTAATCTGTATCGTCGCTGTTCTGGCCCCTACTGCCAGCGGGGTAAATACGGGGCCGAGCATGCAACTTTCGCCCGCGGGCAAACTCTTGCTGCATGGATTGGACAGGGTCGAAAGAGGGGAAAAATCCAGACGTTCGGCTCCGGCGACCACAATACTTGTAAAAGTCAGAGTCGCAGAACCCGTATTGGTCACGGTCACGGTTTTCGCAGCGCTGCTGGTACCGACCGTCTGCTTCCCAAAGCTCACACTCGTGGTTGAAAGAGTCACCGTCTGGCCTGCTGCGGAACTTGAGACAACAAGCGCTAGAAGAACTTGGCAAGCCGCCACTATGAATGATCGACGCATGGAGTGAGATCGCATATTAGCAACCATGTATTAACCGCGTATTAAAGATACGATTCGGAGGAAAGGCTGAAACGAGCGAAGCTACCGCACAGGTTGTCTCGCTAGGGGGAGCAATAATGAGTTTCAAGTTTCCTCGATTTTGCATCATAGGTCAAGAGTCGAAAGGCTCCGAGAAACCTTTCCGATTGCACTCGTCGCTTGTCGCAGGTGTGAGAATGGTGCGGTGGGTCGTCCGGTTGGGCCGTTATCTCCGGAGGAAATTGACGTCAACGGGAACTGAATGTAGGAGATAAACGCTTTCCTTACGGAACGACATTCTGGTCGAGGATTCAACTTGCGTCGTCAGGTACAATTCACTGCGCAGTTCAAGGTCTCGGCGCTGCAACTACCGGTCTCCAAGCCAAGACCGTGCTGTCTGTGAAGAGGCTGCAGCAGTTTCTGCGCTTTCACGCAAAATGATCCGAGGAACCGTAAGATTTTGTGCGAGAGGAGCAAGTCAAAATGGACATGACGCGCCGGCAATTCACTCTGGCTATCGCAGCTGCCGCGACCCTGCGGCCCTCCTTGTTCGAGCCGCTTTCCCCATCAGGAGTTCCCCGTGGCGTGGTTCCCGGCCGAGTCACTTGGGCGCACGATCCGGCGGCTGTCACCTGGGATGGCACAGGTTCGTGGTGGACCGATGCCCACAATGACCAGTCAGTAATTGACCGTATGGTTTCCCGATCTATTTGCGGTCTTACAAAGCAAAAGAGCGACGCCCAGGCATGGAACTCCATCTTTCAGTACTTCAATCGCACTCATCGTCGCGGCAAAGCCGGATATAAAGCCGGGGAGAAGATTGCGATCAAGGCGAACCTGAACAACACAACGGACCATGGCTCGATCGAACGCCTGAACTCCTCGCCCCATTTGATCCTTTCGCTCGTCCGACAGTTGACCGGCCCGGGACGAGTGCCGGAATCAGCGATCACCGTCTTCGATTCCAGTCGGTGGATCCCGGGCAATCTCTACGACAAGATTCACCATGAATTTCCAGGCGTCAAATTTGTGGACCATATCGGAGGGGATGGACGAGTGAAGGCCGAGTTCAAACCCAACGCGATTCCTTTCTCAGTTGCAAGCCACAACGCGACGGGACTCGATACAACCGTGATTGAGGCCTCCTACTTAATTGATGCTGCCGTGTTGAGAGCGCATGTGAGTTCAGGGGTGACGCTTTGCGCGAAGAATCTCTTCGGCGCTACGAGTATCAACACCGACTGGCGCAAGAATGCGCACGACGGTTTCAATCACAACAAAGATGGTTCGGCGAGTTACTCCTCGTTCACAGATTATCTGGGCCATAAAGACCTCGGCGAAAAAACCATCCTTTTTATGATTGATGGGCTCTATGGGAACGACAACGTCGATGGTCCGCCTCATCGCAAGTGGAAGATGGCGCCATTCAACGATGCCTGGCCGAACAGCATTTTTATGTCGTTGGACGGCGTAGCGATCGATTCCGTCGGCTTCGATTTTCTCACTTCGGAATGGCCCGATCTTCCGGATATCGCGAATGCCGATAACTACCTGCGCGAATCTGCCTTGGCGAATGATCCGCCTTCGAAGACTTTCTATGATCCTGAACGCGACGGCATCCGATGCCGCAGCCTTGGCGTACACGAACATTGGAACAATGGTACAGACAAGAAGTACTCGCGCAATCTCGGAAAAGCGCGCGGGATCGAGCTTTTCCAAGTCTGAAGTGCGGAGTTGCAAATAGATTATCGGTACTCAGGGAGGCAGAATGAGCCGGAGAGCGTTTCCCTTATGCTTGGTAGCGGCATGCTTCGCAGCGGTATCGATGCTCCCGGCAATTGCGTTTTCCCAATCATTTTTGAGCCAGTATAAAGGTCTGCCTTATCGCGACAGCCGCGATCAAGGCGGCCCACAAGAAATACCGGGGCGAGTATTGTGTGCTTACTATGACCTGGGCGGCGAGGGGGTCGCGTATCACGACACCGATCCACAGAATCACGGCAGCGGAGAGTTGAATCCGGCTGATGGGACCTATCTCAATGAATTTCGCATCCATGAGGGAGTGGATATTTCCTACACGAAGTTCAACCGGAAACCGAATCCGGTTGACGACAACCCCTTCGACAAGATCGTGCCGCCTGCAGATCTGCTTTATGTTGGCTGGACCGAGCCCGGAGAGTGGTTCAACGTAACGGTAGATGTCACACACTCGGGCACATACGCGGCCGATTTCCTTTACACATCGAATCGGGGCGGAACAATATCACTCGATGTGAATGGGAAGGACGCGACCGGACCTCTGCAGATCATCACAACGAATGATCCTGCAGACTCGGTTGCCTGGCGTCAATGGCACCATTGGAATCTGGCTTCCCAACTTTTTAAAGTCCGTCTGAGCAAAGGGAAAAATGTTCTCACCGTACACATACTGACGCTCGGCAATATGAATTTAGCGTATTTCGATTTCAAACAGATCCGCGAATGAAATCGTATTAAATCGTAGAATGCGCAAACTGGCTTCATCCAGGAAGCTTGGTCGCCCTGTGCAGCTCGTAGCTTGAAAAATCTGGCAGGTACAGTACAAGGAAGTGAGAGCAATGTCTTCACATTTTTCGCGCCGAGAATTTATTGACGGTGCTGGCGCGTTGGCTGCCTCATCCATTTTCCCGACCGCGGTGTTTCATGACGTGACTTCCGTCAACGCCAGTGAGCGATTGAAGCCTGAAGCGCTGCGGAACAAACTTCGGGGTGTGATTGCGTTTCCAATCACGCCGCTAAAGCCGGATCTGTCCCTGGATATTCCCGGACTCCGAAAAAATCTACAGCGCCTCCTCGAAACTCCGATTGCTGCGATTGTCGCTGCGGGAGGGACCGGCGAAATGTATTCACTCACCCCTGCCGAGCATTTGGAAGTCGTAAGGGCAACGGCGGAAGAAGTGCATGGCCGCATTCCGGTCATCGCTGGCACAGGATTCAACGTTCCCGTAGCTATCGAGTTGGCTCAGCAATCAGCGCGCGCCGGGGCCGATGCCATCCTGGCTTTGCCGCCGTATTATCCCAATGCCGATGAAGAAGGTCTGGCCAATTATTATGCGGAGATTGGCCGCGCGACTCCGCTAGGGCTGATTATTTACAGCCGCGATTGGGTGAACCCGAGCCCAGCATGGGTTGAACAACTGGCCGCGCGCGTTCCCACGCTGGCGTGTTGGAAAGACGGCCAGGGCGACTTGCGGCGATACCAGCAGATTATCAACCGCGTTGGCGATCGACTGCATTGGATTGGCGGAGCGGGCGACGATTGTGTACCCGGGTACTACAGCATCGGCATTCGCAGCTACACCTCGAGCATTGCAACGGTCGCTCCAAAGCTTTCCCTGAGCCTTCATGAGACTGCTTCCGCGGGTGATTCTGTAGTCCTGATGCGTCTGATGAACACTTACGTGCTCCCTCTCTATGAACTTCGAGCTCACCGAAAGGGATACGAGGTTTCTGTCATGAAGGAAATGATGAACGTCCTTGGTTTCGCTGCGGGTCCAGTGCGCCCGCCGCTTCCGCAGCTTCGCCCCGAGGATGTGGGCCAGGTGAAAGTCATATTGGAACGCTGGAAGCCCTTTCTTACATAAACCGGATGGGCCGATGAAGAACTCTCCGTTGCTTGTCGCGTTTACGATTATCGCTCTCTCTCTTTTCGCCCCATGCCAGAATCCTCCTGCACAGGCCGCGCAGTCCGCTGACGAGCGTGCGGCCGACGAACTTGCCGCCGCCGGCAGCCAGCCCGACGATCCCGGGCCGCTTGCCACCGATATTTCTCCGCGCTTGAAGCGCCGTGACATCCTCAAAGCCATGAAGAAGGTCGCGGACTGGCAGTTGCACGAGGCGGAAGGCAAGTACAACATCCAGTGGACCTACGCCGCCCTCTACGACGGCTTTCTCGCTGCCTCGAAGGCTACCGGCGACCAGAGGTACCGCGACCGCGTGCTGCAGGTTGCCGAGCAGAACCACTGGAGCCTCGGGCCGCGCTCGGGTCACGCCGACGACGAAGCCATCGGCCTCACGTATCTCGCCTTCTACGCCGAGACGCGTGACCCGCAGATGTTCGCGCCCACGCGCGAAGCCATGAACAAAGTCCTCGCCCGACCCGACGACCCCCAGAGCCTGCTCTGGTGGTGGTGCGATGCCCTGTATATGGCGGCTCCGGTTCTCGCTCAACTCACCCTCGCCACCGGCGACCCGCGCTATGTCGACTTCATGGATCGTCAGTGGAACCTGACCACTGCGGCACTCTATGATCCTGCAGAGCACCTCTACTATCGCGATAAGCGCTTCCTCACGATGCGTGAACTTAACGGTCAGAAGGTCTTCTGGTCGCGCGGGAACGGGTGGGATCTCGCCGCTCTTGCTCTCGTGATCCAGAGGCTGCCTGATGACTCGCCTCTGCGCGCAAAGTACATCGCTCTTTATCGCGTCGTGGCCGAGCGCATCGCGGCGCTTCAGCCGTCCGACGGCCTATGGCGCGCCAGCCTCCTCGACCCCGGCGCCTACCCCGCTCCGGAGATCTCCAGCACGGCCTTCTTCACTTACGCCATTGCGTGGGGCATCCATGAGCACATCCTGGACCGCAAGAAATATCTTCCCATGGTCAGGCGGGCTTGGCGCGGCATGCTGACGCATATCTATGACAGCGGACGCCTCGGCAATATCCAGCCCATCGGTGCCGAACCGGGCAAATATAAGCCGTCGTCCAGCTATGTTTATGGAGTGGGAGCATTTCTGATGGCAGGTTCCGAGCTATGCCAAATCACAGGCGGTGCAAGACCGAGTGGCCACAACTCCGAATGAGTGGTCGGGCAGTTGCCGATTGGCCGCCTAACTTCGCGGTCAGTGAGTGACAGCGCCTTGTTAACGACAATCAAGACTACATTTTCAATTATGCGTCCAGCGCTGCATTCCGAGTGGACAGTCGGTTAAACTTACCCCATGAACGGCGCTAAGAAGGGGGAGTCGGAGCACCGCCCGATCACAGTGAAAGAACGCGCTTTGATCGATTGGCTGCTGCGCCACGGCAATCCCGGTTCGGAGGAGTTTATTGGACAGCTAGATTCTCTTGTCGTGGTCTGGAAATGCTCATGCGGATGTCCAACAGTAAACTTCGCGCGCGAGGGGAAGCCGGTGCCTCACGAGGCCGAGCACATCCTTGCCGATTATTTGGCCACTGTGGATGGAGAGGACGTCGGCGTCATTCTCTTCCAAAGAGGAGGTCGTCTCAGTTCACTTGAGGTTTACTCTCAAGCTGGTGCCGACAGGCCTTTTGGTCTTCCTGAGATCGAAACTATTTATTCGTACGAAGAGTTGGCTGAACGTCAAAAAAAGCGAAACCCTCTGAAGTAGAGGTACTTCCCCGTCTACTGTTGCAACATCCCGATCACACTCGTTGAGCCGAAGGCGTTATAGCGTCCCGGCCAACGAAGCAAATAACCTGTTTTGAAAATGCGCGAGCGGAACGGAAAGGCCTCAAGCCAATGTAAGCCGCACTCCCGTTGCATGGGGAACACTCACGGAGCACTTGCCCTGCTTGAGCGAGTCCGTCTTCGTCGCGGTTGTAATGTGAGCTTCGCGGCTGTCGAGTGCCGGTGCTTGTAATGTCTCGGTGTGCACCACTCCGCTCGCGTCGCTACCAAAGTCGAGTTCCACCTCAACGTCAGCTGCCGCGTCCTTATTCAGAATGATCACGGATGTTTGACCGCCGGGTAGTTTCGCGGCATACGCCGTTGCATTGACTCCCGCATCCTGCAGCTTCGTCGAGAAGTCGGTCTTTAACTCGGACTTCAACAATGTTCCGCCGCTGAACGAGCCCGCAAACTTGAGTCCATACGCGACGGGCTCCAACACATAGTCCGAACCAAATGTCCCAATCGGTGTATAGAAAGGATGCGGATGCGTGGCGATCTGTTCGGGAGTTTCGCCCTTCGTTTCGAGAAGCGTGTCGCCGGGTAGAGACCCGCCCACGGAATTGGCCACGGATTTGCCCGTACCACCGTGCAGATTGATTCCGGAATAGTCATTACTGGCCAACAGCAGCGAATAGTCGGCAGACCAAAGCGCAGCGGCAAACACATCGGAGACGCCCGGCTTGCCTCCGCGATAGCAAGTGTTGCCTTCGGTCATGCGTACGCGTGCACTCATCTTGCTAGCGGCGGCCGCTGCGATGTTCGCCGTGTTCTGAACCTTTTGCATCGTCACCGATTTCAGCAGGTTCGGAATGTTAACCTCGGGGTTCGTTGCCGGGCCGCCAAAGTAATAGTGATGAGTGAGTGTGGTTACATGGGGCGGGTTCTGTATGGAAGGCCATTGATCGGCAATCTCGGTCAGCCATGATGCGTTGCTCGCAACATCCGGCATTCCAAACTTTGCTGCCGGCACCCGAACTGCGATAGCCCGCGCCAGCGCGAGCCATTCTTCGAGGTACGTCTTCGCAGACCATGTTTTCGGATCGCGCAGGTGATGGTCAAATAGATCCGCCTCGTTGCCAATCTGGAAATACTGCAGGCGTTCGCCGAGCGCCTCGGCTACAAAGACCGCTTCTTCTGCGGCGCGTGCCGGCCTATTCGTGCCCATCCCGATGCCGTAGATGCAATTCCAACCCGTGGCTTGGAGAAACTCCGCAAGGTTCCTGACTGCCTCGGGCGTCACAGCGTAGTACTGCGCTTTAGGCTCGCCCACGACCTCACGCACTTGAGGATGCTCCGGCTCGGGAGAGTCAGGCGTAGGTTTCCAGTAAGCGAATTCGCTGGTATTTCCGCCCAGTCGGAGCACACCCGTTGACGAGAGTGCTTTGAACTCGCGAATCAGGCCACTGTTCTGGGCAGAAAAAAAACTGGGCTCCCTGAGTTGCTGGACCTCATAAGACAGGCCGACAAAGTCGATCGGCATATGCGGACCAGTCGCATCCCTCGGGATGCTGAGGGCAACCCGGACCTTGCTTTGGCCCTGCGCATGAAGACGTGCCGCAGCCAGAGTGCAGGCTGCGGTGGCAAGAAACCTTCGTCGTGTGAGCATAGGATCTCTCGAATGCGAATCCAATTATCCAGATAGAATATCGATCATCTTACATCCTTGCAGCGCAATTCGGTGCCGAGGCTAGTTGCAACAGCAACCGCTTCGGCAGAATGCCTTCAGCATGGGTTCGATCCAAACTCGGCCACTTCCGCTTTCGATCTCATCGGCCGCGTCCGTTGTGCTACACGCTGGATTTGTCGTTGCGGGTGTCGCAACGACGCTGATTGGCCCAATCCTGCCGATCCTTATTGGACGTTGGACTTTAAGTGATCAGCGTGCCGGGCTTTTCTTCACTGCGCAGTTTTGCGGTTCGATGGCGGGCGTTGCCTCGATCCGCTGGTTGATCGCGCGAGGATACCGACAGACGTTTGTGTGTGGCTTCAGCCTGGTTGCAGCGGGAGTGGCGGGGTTAAACCTGAGCAGCTACGCGGCATGCCTGGGAGCGACCTTTGTGTTCGGCTGCGGATTGGGGCAGGCGCTTTCCACCGCCAATCTGTGGGTGGCAGAAATTGCCAAAGCCCGTCGCGTGGCTGCACTTAGCATCCTGAACCTGCAGTGGGGAATCGGCGCGATTGCCTGCTCCCCCTTGGTAATGCTGGCTCAGCGGCACGAGGCATACCCACTGCTTCTCTATGCACTCGCGGCAAGCTTCGCGCTTATGGCTCTGATCCTGGCAGGGATGAACCTCGAGCCTGCAGTAACGCGGGAGCCTGCAGAAAAACAGGAGGGCGAGGAACAACCCACGCTGGGACTCCGAGGGCGCATCAGCTCGCGAAGCACCTTGAGTCTGGCTGCGTTGTTCTTTCTGTACGTCGGATCCGAGAATTCGGTCGCAGGCTGGGTCGCCTCGCTTACGAAACGAATGAATTCTGATTCCAGCGATCTGTGGGCTCTGGCGCCCATGTTTTTCTGGGGAGGATTGATCGTCGGGCGCGCTCTGGTAGCCATGCTTCCACTGCGGCGGAGCGAAAGAAAGTTACTAGCGAGCGGTTTGATTCTGGCTGTGGCCGGCATTTGCCTTTTGCTGCGGGCAAGAACCTTCGCAAGCGTCGCGATCAGCGTGACCGCAGCGGGATTGGGATTGGCTGCGATTTATCCAATCCTAATTGCATGGATGGTGAAGGCATTTGGCGAAAGGTCGAGGCGCATTGGGGCGATCCTGTTCGCACTTGCGGCAATGGGCGGCGCTGTCATGCCTTGGTTTGTGGGACTGACGTCGACGGGAACGGGGAGTCTGCGCGCTGGATTGTTGGTGCCCCTGGCCGGATGTTTAGCCATGTTTACCTTGATCGCGACGACACGGGAGCCGCTTTTTTCAGAGAGCGGACCATGTGGTTCCAAAAGTCCACTTGTTCGCTGAGGACTAGCGGTGTCTCAGAAAGCCGAACTGCACCTACCAGACAAAGGTTCCTACGGACTCTGGCGGTAACGTGGTCTGGAAGAATGTATCGTGGTACTTCACCGAGAAGGGCTTCGCGAAATTGGACGTGTTCGAAACCACCAGCACGACCTTGTGCTCAGGAGTAGAAAAGGCAACGCTGGCTAGCTGCTCCTCCTCACTTGACGCTACTCGCACCGATCCCGGGGGTACAAACTGCGAGAAGTGCTCGAGCACATAATAAGCAACATTCCTGGTTACAGAATCGCCATCCAGTGTGATGGCTCCGGAACATCCGGTGCATCCCCCATTGTCAGTATGCGGTCCGTTCTGCGGATCAGCCGCCAAATTCCACAGCAGCACGTTGCGGCACCAGTTTCGCGTCGCGCCGATCATCACACTTCGTACCGGCTCGGCAATTCCCAACTGTCCTGAGCGCCGCTGCGTCACCGATTGCTCCGTCAGATACAAATTCTTTTTCGGATACGCATCGTGCACCTGCGCCAGCAGGCTTGCCTCGCCGCCGTAAAGATGAAATGCCGTTCCGTCCACATACTTGCTCGCGGCAGGATCTCCCAGAATCGACAGCGCATAGGACAACACGTCCGGGTTGTGATCATAGAGCAGAATCCTAGTGCGAATCCCCGCCTTCTCAAATGCAGGCCCCAGAGCAGTCGCAATAAACGTATCCTCTTCCTTCGCAAATACCACCATGCTCGGAGTGTTTTTTGGATTCAGCGGTTCATTCTCGATCGTGATCGTATCGATTGCGATTCCCTCCGCTCGCATCGCCTCGATGTATTTCACGAAATACTTCGCGAACGCTCCGTAATATTCAGGCTTGAGCTCACCGCCCTTCACGTCATTGTTGGTCTTCATCCACGCCGGAGCAGACCACGGCGACCCCAGGATCTTGATATCCGGCCGGATCGCCAGGATCTCCTTCAGCACCGGAATCACATCCGCGCGGTCTGGTCCCAGGTCGAACTTTGCCATCTCCACATCGGTCTCTCCCGGCGGCAGGTCATCGTACGAAAATACGCGCTCGTTCATATCGGATGAGCCGATGCTCACGCGCAGGTAGCTCACTCCGATCCCGTTGTCACCCGTCGTAAACAATTCTTTCAGCAGGGCAGCCCGTTGCGTAGCACCCATGCGCATCAGCAACTGCGCGCTTCCTCCGGTCAGCGCAAAGCCAAAGCCATCGATCGACTGGAAATGCTGCGCATCGTCCACAGTAAGCTCTGGCAGTTGACCCGTTTTCGGGGAAAAGTGCAGTGCGGCCGCTTGCGGCGCAACCAGGGCAGTCCGGTCGGGCGTCGTCAGCCACATCCGCGCCTCTCGCTCCTGCTGCGCGTTCAACGACAGAGAAGAAAACAGCAGAACACAAGACGAAAACAGGAGTAATGTCAGCTTCATGAGACCTCCAATTTTACAAACGCTGGGATGGACTGCTCTTCGCCTTGCTGCTCGGCCTGGCAGTGGATTCGCGTAAGACCAACTCTGGTTCGATCGTAATTTCCGGAACATACTTCATCCGTCCTTCAATTTGGTCGAGCAGCGTGCGCGCCGCGATCGCTCCCATTTTTCGCATCGGCTGTCTCACCGTCGTGAGCGGCGGACTGATGTAGGCAGAGTTCTGAATGTCGTCGAAGCCCACCACCGACACATCGTCCGGCACACGCAGGCCTGCTTCCGCGAATGCGCGGATGGAACCAATCGCGGAAATATCGTTGTAGGCAAACAGGGCGGTAAAAGGCTGCTTACGGGCCAGCAATTGCTTGGCGAACGGGTAGCCGAGATCCGGTGTGGGATCATCCCCTTCGATCTGCACTATCAATTCCGGCTGCATGGAAATGCCCAATTCGGCGGCGACTTCGCAAATTGCATTCCACCGTACATCCGAATCAGCACTTACCGTTGAACCTTTCATGAACGCGATTTGCTTGTGCCCCAGGTCGGCCAGATGCTTCAGCGCCAGCAATGCGGCACAGCGGTGATCCAAAACAATATTAGTTACTCCTTTGATCCGGCGATGGCCAGCCACAGCTATGGTCGGTACAGTAAGTTGTTCAGTCAAGGAAGTGTCCACAGTGATGAACCCTTCGACCCCGCGTTCCACAAGCATAGTCGAGTAAGTTGACAGCAGTTTCTTGTCGTGGCGGTGAACTACAGTAAGAAAGAAGAAATTCTGCTCTCGAAGATAACGTTCCATGCCACTAACCACGACAGAACCGTAAGCATCGCCGATTTCCGCCAGAAGCACTCCAATTGTGTAGGTGCGCTTAACTCGCAGGGAGCGGGCGAAGTAATTGGGCCGATAGTTCAGGTCGCTGGCCGCTGCCAGAATTCTGTTTTTTGTGCGGTCCGGGACGGAATGCGAAGCTGAAGAATTGTTCAGAACGGCTGAAACCGTGCTGGCAGTAAGCCCTACACGTGCCGCTACCGATTTCAGCGTCGCCGCCGCCTTTTTGCCCCGATCCCCTTTTTTCGTTTGCGGCTTCATTCCGAAGACTATATCAGTATCAGTCCTGCCCTTTGCCCCGACGCTCGGTCCTTTCTGTATTGCCCAGATCGCATCTCGAGGCAGGTTGAAGAATGCAAAACCTTTGGATGTTACGATTCCCCCGCAGAATATCGATATTTCTATTTATTTTTTTCTTGACAACGAAAGGTGTTTGGAGCTAAACCTTTCGTGCAGAGTGGAATAGTACAGAAGTACTAGCTGAAAGGCTAGTAAAAGAACGATATTCTTAATCGCCTTCGCATCTCGGGCGATTTTTGGCGGAAATGGCGTACGGCTGGGAAACCTGATCTTGCTGTGTCAACACCCCGTCTCTGTGGACGGGATCAACTTCGAGAGTGGAGAACTCCATGATGAGATTCGTTCGCTGGTCGCTCGCCTTGTGTCTTCTGCTGTTCGTCTCAGCATCAGCATTTTCACAAAGTAGGAACACCGGCGAGATTCGCGGCACGGTGTCGGCTGGGGGAGCGGTGCTGCCGGATGTAACGGTTACCCTCAGCAATAAAGACACAGGGGAGACGACGAATTTCGTCACCAATAAGGACGGCATCTACGACACCGTTTCGACTCCGGCAGGAAACTACACCATCAGCTTTACCGCCAAGGGATTCAAGAAGTTGGTGCGCGGTCCTATCGCGCTGCAGGTAAACGTGATCACCGAGGATGCCAGCCTGGATGTTGGCTCGGTTTCAGAGACGGTGACGGTCGAAGCCGGAGGCGCGCCGCTGGTCGAGACCGAAACCGGCCAGCAGGGTGCCGTTATGGATTTCAAAACCATATCGGAACTGCCCCAGTCCGGGGGCGGAATCACTGGCGCAGACTGGGCTTCTTTCAACATCTATCTGCCGGGCGCTGGCGGCACTACAAACGGGCGGACCTCGCAGGCCGGGGGCGCTTGGAATGCCGGCGACGCGGTTTCCATCAACGGCAACCTGCCGAACTTCGGCAACTTCCTTCAAGACGGGGCCAGCACCTTACTGCCGGCGAGCTACAACAACGACGACGAGATCTTCGAGACCATTCAGGAAGTTCAGATCAACACCTCTTCCTTCTCGGCGCAATACGGCATGGGCGGCGTCATGTTCAACCAGATCAGCAAGAGTGGAACCAACGGTTGGCATGGGTCCGGTTATGAGTTTTTCTCGCAGAACTTTCTAAATGCCAATACCTATTTCGGTGATCAGCAGCCAAAGTTGACTACAAACGCTCTGAACCCCACGGGCCCCCAAATTCCTAACCCAGCGGCGCAAGTGCCGTATTTGCGGTACGACCAGTTTGGCGCCTCCGTCGGCGGGCCTATTCTCAAGAACAAGCTCTTTTTCTTCTTCGACATAGACAGGATCGTCAATAACACCGTATATAACAACGGGACGAACAACTTCGCTACCGTTCCTACGGCCGCCATGGAGGCGGGTAATTTCACCGGCATGCAACCCATTTATGACCCGCTCACCACAACCGGGTGTCCTGCCGCCGGAGGCTGTACAGTCACCACGGGTTCCCTTAATCGCACGCAGTTCCCCGGCAACATCATCCCGGCCAACCGAATCGATCCCGTGGCGAAGGCTATTATGGCTTCTATGTATGGCTGGCCCACCGTGCCGCAAGGGGTGGGAACATGCAACGCCGGGAGTGGGTACGCGAACGAGTGTTCAAGTAACTACTACAACGCGCCCAAAACTCCCGCCCCGGTTCACCGATATTTTGGACGGTTGGACTACGATCTGAGCGCGAAGCACCGCATCATGTTCTCAATTAGTCAGAAGGATAACCCCGGGGTGGACAACGGCCTGTTCAACTGCCCGCTGAATTGCGGTAGCGGGGATGTGGACGGTTGGAATACGCAGGTCACTGAAACGTGGACGATCACGCCGACGATCGTCAACGAAATCCGGATGGGCTATACCAAGCAAGGCAACTGGTTCCAATCCGCGTCCCTCGGGTTGAACCCCGCAACGGCATTTGGCCTGCAAGGTACGCATTTTAACCAATTCCCCTTTATTGGCAACTCAAGCATTTACGGTGGATTCGGGGGCCCGTACAACGTAAGCACCTTGTCGCCCGCCACGGATGCCATTTACATCGAGAACTCGTTTGACCCCTCTGATATGGTGACGCTGGTCAAGGGCAAGCACATTCTTCATTTCGGGATTGAGGTGTTGATGGCCGAGGGCAACACCACGGCTTGGGGCTCCAACAGCGCCGGCAACTACGGTTTTACCGGACAATACACCGCAGGCGTACAAACCGTTAACGGCGTAACAAGCCTGAATACCGGAAGCACGGGCTCGGGCTTCGCGGATTTCCTGCTCGGCAACGTCGCTCAATGGTCCGCGAACAATCAGGGCCTGACGGGCATGCGGCTGAAGAGCCCGCAGGCCTTCGCTCAAGACGACTGGAAAATCAAGCCCAATCTCACCATCAACGTCGGCTTGCGCTGGGAGGGGAACACGGGCATGAGCGAGGTACAGAATAAACTTGGCGATTTCGACCAGAATCTCGTCAATACCACCGGCCCCTTCGCGGGCACCCTGGGCGGGATATGGATTGCCCCTCAGGATAACCGAACCACCTTGCAGAAGCCGGTTTGGAACATCTTCCTTCCCCGGGTAGGTTTTGCCTGGTCGCTCAAGAACGACACCGTCGTCCGAGGCGGTGCGGGGTTCTACGCCTACAACTACAGCATGGATCTCTACGGCGGTGAGGGTGGTGCGCAAATGGGCTTCGGTGCGACCTCTCAGGGCAACATCAGCGACCCGCTCAGCGGCGCCGGGGACATCGGCTGGATTTCTGGCACCGGCAACACTACCCCGCTCTATTTAAGCTCGAGCGCTGGGATGATGGCGAATGCCCTGCCTTACATTCAGGGCTCGAAGAACCCGGCGTCCTACACCACCAATCCCGTCTTTAGTCCACCTTACGAACCCTATGACATCAAGCCGGGAGAGATCTGGGAATGGAACTTCTCCATCGAACACCAGTTCGCGAGGGACTTTGCAGTGTCGGCTGCTTACGTCGGCAGTCACGGGATGAATCTGCAATACAAAACCGACGCGAACCAAATCACCAACACGGCCCTGCTGGCCTCGAACGATATATCGGGCTGTAACGGGGCAACACCCGCAACACCCTTAGCAAGCACGAACCCCCTCACCCCCCCTTGCGCGCGTCCATATCCGGCGTTTGGAAGTCTTTCTGGCTCAAGCTTCAACAGCATCTCTAACTACAATTCGTTGCAACTCGACGTGCGGAAGCGCTATTCCTCCGGGCTGACCTTCGATGTCAACTATGCCTGGTCGCATTTCCTGGATGACCAGGACTCGGCCGGATGGGGCAGCACCGCCGGGGCTCAGGTTTGGCAAATCGGAAACAACCCCGCCGCTAACTACGGCAACTCGAACTTCGACATTCCGCAAGCCCTCAAAGGGACTGCGGTATACGAGCTGCCGTTTGGCATGGGCAAGCCCTTTATGAACAACAATGCTATCCTTGACGGCGTGCTTGGCGGATGGCGCCTGTCAGGGACGTTTATCTACCAGAGCGGCACTCCGTTCACGGTGCAGGACGCCGGTGATAACGACTATTCGCAGGCCGGCACTGCGTTTGCCAACCCCATTGCAGGTATCTCCCCCACGTCAGGCAGTTGCCCCAATGGCGCGAGAACACACACCGTGACCTGCTGGTTCAACCCTGCAGCCTTTGAGACCCCAGCCGAGCAGGGCAACGGGTCGTTCGGGTATGGGCTCAGAAACACGCTCTTCGGGCCAAAACTGTCCGATGTTAACTTGTCTCTGGCGAAGACTTGGCATTACAAGGAACGAGCTGGGCTCACGCTTCGCGGAGACTTTGTTAACGTCTTTAACCATCCAAGCTTCTCACTACCGGGCACTGGCGGACCTAACGGCAATCCTGACATTAGTAGTGCGGCCAGCGCGGTCAACATCACGCAACTCGCGAACGGGCCGCGTACGATCCAACTGGGCGCGCGGGTATTCTTCTAAACGGCGCTCGCGTAACCAAGAGGACGGCGGCATGCCGCCGTCCTTACTTTTTGCGGCAGACGATCGAGATGCTAAGACACGATTCGTCCGCCGTACAATCGTGACATGAGGACAAAACAGGTCGTTGCCTCGTTCTGGGTGGTTCTCTGTCTCGGGTTGCCGTCTGTTTCTCAATCCAGCCCGAGCCGCCAGCAACAGATCGAATCACACAACCGCACCGCTGCAGAATATCTGAAGCAGAACAGACCCGATCTGGCGGTGCCCGAATTCAGAGCCATTATTGCCCTCGATCCGAATAACGTGGATGCTCGTGGCAACCTGGGCACGGTGCTGTTCTTCCAGGGAGACTATACGAATGCGATTCCGCAGCTCCGCGTTGCGCTGAAACTGCGGCCCACCTTGTGGAAGACGCAATCTCTTCTGGGCATCGCCGAGAAACGCACGGGCGACATCAGCCGGGCTCGTGGCGATTTGGAAAATGCGTTTCCAAACGTGCAGGAAGAGAAGATTCGGATCGAGACGGGGATGGAGTTGATCGAAATCGACTCCGGGACGGGCGATCTGGATAAAGCCGCAGCCATCGTGAGCGAGCTTCGAAAGCTGGAGCCGACCAACGAAGCTGTTCTCTACACCGCGTATCGAATCTATTCCGATCTTGCCAATGAGTCGCTGCTCAGCTTGTCGGTTGTGGATCCGAATTCCGCCCGCATGCAGCAAGCGATGGCGCACGAACTGGCAAAGCGTGGGAGCACCGCGGAAGCCATCGAGCACTACCGGGCTGCGCTCAAGATTGACCCCAAGCTCCCCGGATTACATTTTGAGCTTGCCGATATGCTCAGGACTTCGTCGACAGCGGAGGGCAGGGAAGAGGCGGAGAAAGAGTACAAGGCAGCCCTGGAGGTCAATCCCTTTGACGAACAGTCTGAATGCAAGCTGGGAGACATCGCCCTTCAGAGAGCCGATTTCAAGGAAGCTTTCGAGCGTTACACCCGGGCCGTCAAGCTGCAACCGGGCGATCCCGAAGCCAACATCGGCTTGGCCAAGGTTTTGATAGCGATGGATCAACCGCAACAAGCCGAGCCGCTGCTGGAGCACGCGATTCAACTCGACCCCACCAGCGCCATGGCTCACTTCCGCCTGGCTACGGTCTATCGACAGGAGGGACGCACCGCCGAAGCGAAACACGAACTCGAGGAATATCAGAAGTACAACCACATGAAGCGGGAGCTTCGGAAGATTTATCACGATTTGCATCAGGACGAGGCCGTGGACGAAAACGTCGATGCGAATCCCGAGAAATAGCGGTTGGGCGGCGCCAGCAATTTCAGGAATTGGTTTCATCTCATTGATTTCGTTTCATTGGTTTTGTTTCAAAGAGCATTCGCGATGAGGAAGACACTTCTTGCGGCGGCAATATTTTCATCAGTCGTTCCACTGCTAGCCAGCTCTTACTACCCCGCTCGCGTGGATGATCCAAAAGCAATCTACCTGACGCAGGAGAATTTTGCCGTGAAGGGCGACGGAATCGCGGATGATTCCGCCGTCTTACAGCAAGCCATCAATCAGATTCAGGAGAGGACCAATCAGGGTATCCTGTTCGTTCCCCCGGGCCGCTATCGTTTGAGCAGGACCGTCTATATCTGGCCCGGAATCCGGCTGATCGGGTTCGGGCCCACGCGTCCCGCCTTTGTGCTCGCCGCCAACACTCCAGGTTTTCAGCAGGGACCGTCCTATATGTTGTTTTTCGCGGGCGCTCGCCCAATCGCGAATGCGCCTCCGCCGGACGCCAACCCGGGCACGTTCTACTCCGCAATCAGCAATATCGATATTGAAATTCAAGACGGAAATCCCGGCGCTGTCGGCATCCGTGCCCACTATGCCCAGCATTGTTTTCTCGCTCACATGGATTTTCACATCGGCTCAGGACTCGCCGGAATCCATGACGGTGGAAACGTTGCGCAAGACCTGCATTTTTACGGGGGCCAGTACGGCATCTGGACCCGGAAGCCTTCCCCTGGGTGGCAATTCACAATTATCGACGCGACGTTCGAAGGCCAGCGCGAAGCTGCCATCCGAGAGCACGAAGCCGGGCTCACGCTGATCCGCCCGCAATTCAAGAATGTTCCTACAGCGATTTCCATCGATGCTCAATACTCCGACGAACTATGGGTGAAAGACGGGCGCATGGAGAACGTGACCGGCCCCGCCATAATCATTAGCAATGAGAACAGCGCCCGCACCGAGATCAATATGGAAAGCGTCATCTGCCGGCAGGTACCCGTTTTTGTGGCTTATCGCGAGAGCGGGAAGCACATCGCAGGTTCGGCAGAAATGTACGAGGTGAAGGCTTTTTCTCATGGACTTCACTATGAGGACATCGGCGCCGTACCCGCGATGCAGGACGTTTATGAAACCGTGCCGATGAGCGCGCTGCCAAAACCAGTCAAGTCCGACATCCTGGATTTGCCGCCGACCGACACGTGGGTCAACATCCGTTCCCTAGGCGCTAAGGGTGATGGCACAACCGACGATACCGACGTGCTCAGAAAAGCCATCGCTCAATACCGCGTGATTTACTTGCCCTCTGGCCAGTATCGCGTGACCGACACCATCACGCTCAGGCCGGATACCGTTCTCATCGGCCTGCATCCGAGCATCACACGAATACTGCTTGCTGATTCAACCCCAGCCTTTCAAGGCGTTGGCAGCCCCAAGCCGCTGCTCGAAACCCCAAAAGACGGTACGAATATTGTGACCGGCATCGGTCTCTACACCAACGGCATCAATCCGCGTGCGGTGGCGGCGAAGTGGATGGCCGGCAAGGATTCGATGATGAACGATGTTCGCTTTCTGGGCGGTCATGGCACGATCGATCCAAACGCCACGGCAGCAGAGAGCTCCAAAGCATGGCACGAGATCTATAACAACACCCATAGCGCCGATTCCAATCTGAATCGCCGCTGGGACGGACAGTATCCCAGCCTGTGGATCACCGGCGGCGGCACTTTCGTCGGCATCTGGACCCCGAGCACGTTCGCACAAGCCGGCCTCTACATCTCGGATACTTCCACGGAAGGAAGAATTTACGAACTTTCGAGCGAGCATCACGTTCGCAACGAGGTAGTCTTGAACCATGCTTCCAACTGGCAGATCTATGCGCTCCAAACGGAAGAAGAGCGCGGCGAGGGCGGATTCGCCTTGCCGCTCGACATCCGCGATTCGAGCAATATCACCTTTGCCAACCTGCACATGTATCGGGTCGTAAGCTCCTATCAGCCCTTCCCTTACGCGATCAAGATTACAAATTCCAACAACATACGATTTCGCAACGTCCATTGCTACAGCGACAGCAAGGTATCCTTCGACAACACGGTTTTCGATGAGACTCACAACATTGAAATACGGCAGCGCGAATTCTCCTGGTTGACGATCTCCGGCAATGCCCCTGCCGTTAATTTGCTGCATCCTTCGCCTGTCCTTGCTAAAGGCGCAAACCTTGAAAAAGTCGCTGGTGGTTTTTTCAATATTTCCGGCGGAGCTGTCGACAGTTCGGGAAACGTCTATTTCGTGGATGCCAGATGGCAGACAATTTATAGCTGGTCGGCTCTAACCCATCAACTCTCGAAGGTGCGCGACAATCCGCTGAACCCGGTCCAACTGTTTTTCGATAAATCCGGCGATTTGATGGTGGTCTCCTATGCGGGAAACGGAACTGTATATACCTTCAAACCCGCAGCACGGGATGACGATATTACTCTGCTGACCGCTGTTCCGGCCGCTCCGCGCCCAGGATTGACGCCCGTCTTGCCCGTCGACTACTGGCGAAACGAAAACGATTTTCTCGAGGCGATCGCTGTAACGCAGCCCTATCAGTTCATCTCTCCGGACGGGACGACGTTTCTTCCCGCGGGAACAAACTTTGTAACCGGGGAACTCTATTATGGTTCGAAGCTGAACAACACGCTGCGGGCCTTTGGTTTCGCCCCTGCAGTTGCGGGCCAGCCCTACTACGTTTCCGATGAAAATGGCGAGAAGACTTATGCCGCAACAGTCGAGTCCGATGGAAAATTGTCGGACTTGAAGCTCTTTGCTGAACAAGGTGGAGAAAGCGCGGCGGTAGACGACAAAGGCAACGTGTATATTGCTGCTGGTCAGATTTTTGTATACGACCCGTCGGGCGATCTAATCGATACCATAGACATTCCAGAACGGCCGTCGCAACTGTTGTTCGGCGGCCGTGACGGCCACACATTGTTCGTTCTCGCGCGCACCTCTTTATATGCTGTCCAAACCACTAATAAAGGGCGCTGAAGAATAGATCGCGATTTGCCGGGGTCATCAGGTTTTGAGCTATGTTCGGCACAGCTATAAACACGAACTCGATGGGATATCCAGCGCTCGATCTCAATTCTGAAACTGCAAGTTGTCATCGCTGAACTCGGCCCAGTAGCGCGGAGCCCGCAACGTGCCGACTGTTCCGTACGACCGGCTCATTTGGCGCTTGATGGCTGGGGACGATAGTCCGCGAACTGCGGGTCGTTTTGTAACAATCCTGGAAGCGACTCGATGTAGCGTTTAAGTTGCGGACGGAAAAGCCAGTCATAGTGGTACCGATGCATTTCAGAAGCGGCCTCCGCAACTGGCTTATGTTCTATAGCAACGCAGTAAGCGGCGACCATGACTCCGGTGCGATCTGCACCGCGTCGGCAATGAACAAATACTTTCGTATCCGGGTTCGCGCGAACCAGATCGAGGAATTCGACAATTTGGGCGCTTGAGGGTTCGTGGTTTGCGCTCCAGGGAATGCTAACGGATTTCATCCCAAGGGATTCAACCTCGCGCTTCTCGCTCGCCACCTCAGCGGGCTTCTGACGGAGATCAACAACGATTCCCACGCCCATCGCGTGCAGCGACTTGAATCCATCCGAGGTTGGCTGGTCTCCGCGATAAAGATTGTCTGTAACACGGCCAAAATTGGGCAGGCCTCGCGGTTCATTTTCTGTTTGGCACCACGAGAGTTGAGTTGCGCCAATCAGTGTTGCGGTAGTCAGGAACACAAAAGCCGCAAAGCGAGTAACTACAATCGTTCGATGGTTGAACCGAGTCATCCGATTTGAGAAGCGCAACCCTCCCGCGCTGAGAAGCCGCGCGTTGCCTTTTCTCGCTTATGCCGTTGTTCGCGAGATGCCAACCAGCTTCCAGCTTTCTTCCTCGTGGCGGAAGTAAACGGTGACCGATCTCTTGTTTGCATGTTCAAGAGCGATCCGGCAACCAATATATGACCCCGCGGCGAGGGACTTAAACGTGTCTGGCAGCACAGGCTTTTCCGAGCTGGACACGTCTTCCTTTTGTTTTGCTTCGTTGTGCCACACGAACCAATTGAGCTGGTAGTGGCTTGGCGCTGAAAAACCATATTGCACTGCCAGATCGTCGAACGCCAGCTGATCATCAACAATTCGAAATCCTTGGCGAATTGTCTGGCAAGTTGAATTCTCACGAACACTCCTTCCGGCAGATCAAAGGATCCCGGCGCTCTCATGCGCCATGCCTGAGTATTTGGTCGTTGCGGTTACAGCCAGGTCACGGACATCTGTAACGATGGAAAAAAGGCGCTCGAGCGGACTCTTGCGAACCGGTTCAAACTGCGGGCCGGAACTGCCTGCCAAGTCTTGCGGCGCTGAAACCAGATTTGCTTCCATGGTTTGGCTGTTGATACTACACGCCTGCTAATTTATTCGCACTCGTCAGACGCCAATGACATCTCACGGGTTGTTGCAACGCTGATGCCAGCAAGACAACTTGTGGCAAGCTACTGAAACCAGCACAGAAAATTATGTGGTGTCAATGGAGTGTCATGACATTAACAGTGTCGGTCTTATTGTCAACACGGACTCGCGTTTCCGAGCGCCACAGCCTGTAGCTATTTAAATCAGCCGAATTGGCTCCGGCTGACACGAAACTCACTAACCAGAATTATCACCATACTAGAGATGCAGTAATGAGTTTATGGTCGCAACTTTCAATTTTCACTGCGCTTACTCCGAGTAGTACATGTGCCGCTACTGAAATAATCATGCGTGCATAATGTCGCGCTTAGTCCGTACAACAGTGGAAGATAGACGATTGAGGCCATCAGCAGCTGGCGTGCAGCAACTCTCGAACGCTCGAACACGAATTTCCATCCGAAGTATGCGAATCCTATTCCCAGAAGAGCCGCTGAACAGTGAAAAATTGCCGCGTGCCGTGTTGGAGATTGCATGATGCTAATGGGTACGAGAGCAAGAATCGGCAATAGAGTTTCCAGCATCACGAAAGGAACTCTCGCATTGCCCTTGGGCAGAACCAGATAGCCTGCACGGTCATAGTCTTCGCGATACATCCATGCGATTGCCATGAAATGTGGAAACTGCCACAGAAAGAGCATGGCGCACAGGATCCCCGCCTCAATATTCAATCGCCCGGAGGCTGCGGCCCAACCAATGAGCGGCGGCATGGCGCCCGGAAAAGCTCCGACGAGAACGCACATTGGTGTTTTTCGCTTCAGCGGTGTGTACACGAACAGATACGTCAGCAGCGCCACAGTTGCGAGCGTACTCGCGAGCAGGTTGACAGCTATCGCGAGATAGAGGCTGCCAGTTACGGCTAATACTGTTCCGAAAGCCAGGACTGCAGGCGGTGTGAGACGGCCGGCAGCGGCCGGACGCCGGGCGGTTCGGCGCATCTGCGCGTCGAACTTTCGTTCGACGTATTGGTTTAGCGCCCCGGTCCCACTCGCTACCAGCAAGGTCCCGAGCAAAGTGTTGAACAGCCTTGCGAACGAAAACCGCCCATCACTTGCTGAAGCCAAATAAAAACCTACAAAAGTTGTGATCAAGATCAGGAAGTTCACTTCTGGTTTCGTGAGTGCCCAGTAGTCTGAGAGCAGCGTGTATCTCTCAAAAGAGCGCTCTGGCACCGCAGAGGAGCAAGGCTCGTGAATTACGGGCCGATTAGGCATTTCAAACCGCCCCAATGCTGTGCCGATCCGGTTGCTGTACCGGAATGCTTGGCGGAACGAATTGCGGAATTGCGAGTTCTTCCAGTCGATCTTCCGTTCGACCGTACGATCGATGAGGCGAGAGTAAACGTATGGTGAAGAGTGCTCCGGCGATTAAGTAGACGATAGTGACGCAAGTCCACATCAACGCACCGGCGAATTGCTGGTCTTCCAGAGTAGACAGGCCAAAGGAGCGGGGTGAGGACAAGAACACCGGGTACACCACCCGATCGCAGAAGACCAAGAATCCCGAAAGAATATCGCATGGCAAGGTGGCCAGAAAGAGATATAAAAGTATCGACGATTCTGGCCATTTCAGGCTTTTCGGCAACGGCTGGATAACCGGCCACCAGAACAGAAGTCCGGTTGCCAGGAACGATGCTTGCTCAACTCCATGCCATATTTGCGATCGCATACCGAGCATAAACACCGTCGGAATATGCCACACCACTAATGTGCCTGCCGCCGCAAGCCAGCAAAGAGCCGGATGAGCTAGCACGCTTACCAGTGGCTTTCGGGGTATGCCGAACAAGATCAACGGTGGTGCAATCGTCATGAGAAGAAGGTGTTGAACCATGTGCGCCGTCAGCATCTCGTGATCGAGTGCAGCCAGGGTCGAAGCCGTTGCAATCCAGATGAGGAGCAGGCCGAATAAAAAACTGCCTGCGCGCCAGCCTTCAATCTTGCCGTGCTCATGCTTGTGAAGGCGCAGCCATCCGCGCAGATATATAAGAGTGGCGAGGGTCAAGGCACCAGAAACCCAGAATGATTCGGACGCACCGTAATGAATGTGAGGCATCATAGGCGTCCTATGGTTGAGTTCCGGATGTTTGCCCTTGGCCGTTGCTAAGTACCAGATCCCGCGCCGCATCGCGAGCCGGGCCTTGTCCTGCAGGGTGCAAGGTCTCAAGGAAAGCTACGAGCGCCGTGGTTTCTGCCGGACTCAAGTTGTTTCCATAGGCAGGCATGTTGCCGCCGCCTTGAATCACTTGCCGAATGAGTTGATCCTGCGTCAGCCGCACGGCAACGCTGTCTAAGGTTGGTCCTCTTTGCCCGCCTATGTTACCAAGCGAGTGGCAGTTGCGGCACTGCTTGACTTGAAATACGAGCGCACCTTGGCGTTCAAGTGCGGTCGTACCATGAATGTAGCGGTCGGGTACTGGATCGCCGCTCCATGCGTTCATGTGCGGACTCCAAGGCGTGAACTGGGCCATGCGAGTAAAGGTGCCGAGCGTGATCGCAATCAGCAGCACGGTGATAACCGCAATTGGACGGCGCTTCCAGCTTTTTTCTCCTTCTCCGGAAAGAAATGGAAGAAGAATCAATCCAAGAATTGCTAAAGGCGGGCAGATGAGAAGGAATGGCGTCTCCAGCGATGGAGGAAGGAGTGAAAGCAGCGCATAGAGCCATAGAAAAAAGTAATCGGGCTTGGGCGCAGTCTGAATGATTGTCGGGTCGGGCTGCCCTGTGGGCCCAAATGGGCCAAAGTAGTATGCGCACGCGGCGACTGCAAGGATGATGAAGGCCGCAAAGAACATGTCTTTCCATACCGCGTAAGGAACGAAGGGCTCGCCATCCTTCTTGGTCAAAGCATGATACTCGGCCTCATAGGTCGCTCGCCTGACGATGCGTCCCGGCATTGGCCATTCGTTTATGCCTAGCTTCAGCACCATCAAGACATGGAGGCTGACGAACGCGATCAGCAATCCGGGAATCACAAATACATGCAGCGCAAAAAAACGGGAGAGCGTTGCGCCTGCGATGATTGGTCCACCCAGCATTAGCTTCACGATAAAAGGACCGAGGATGGGAACGCGGCTGGCAATCGACGCTCCGATTCCCAGCCCCCAGTAGGCGTCCTGATCGAAACGCAAGACTTGACCGCTAAATGCCATGCCAAGGGTCATCAAGAGAAGAAACACGCCGATAACCCAGGTCAATTCGCGGGGGAATTTGTGAGCTCCAAAGAGAAACACTTGCACCATATGAATCAGGACGAGTGCGACCATGAAGTTGGAGCCCCATCCGTGCATGGCGCGGATGAACCAGCCCAGCGCAATCTGATGATTCAGGGCCTGCAGGCTGCTCCATGCTTCGCCGGCCGACGGCACATAAATAAGCGCTAACAGAATTCCGGTGACTACTTGCAAAATAAATACGGTAAGCGCGGCGCTGCCAAAAACGTAGAACCAACTCGCGGTGTTGCGTGGAACAGGATGTCCAGCGGCTTCGCGAATCGGCGCTGCGAGTTGCAGCCGATGATCGAACCATTCGCCGATTTTATTAATCAGGCGCATGGCGGTTTCTCCGAGTTCAGACTCGCTACCGGATCGCCGGGGGTTGGCAACTGTCCGGCGTTGATTGTGAGGACTCCGTTTTCGATTTTGTACGGATATTCGAAGAGCCCACGTTCTGGTGGCCCTGACGCACGTGAGCCGTCGCGGTAGTACGCGCCGCCGTGACAGGGGCACATGAAAAGACCAGATTGCGGGAACCAGCGGACGGGGCAACCGAGATGGGCACAGTTAATCGCAAACACCTGAAATTGATCGCCCGCGACGCGGCGCACCCAGCACGCCGTGTCTACAGTCTTTCCATCGGTTGGCATGACCAGCGGATTGCGAAATGTAGCCATCCGCGTCTCTCCCTCAGGAAAGTTGCTGACGCCTCCCAGGCGCACCCAGGAAAGATAGCCATTCGCGCGTCCTCGCGTGATGGAGGAAAAAAGAAAACGCGCAACTGGCAGAGCCAACACGATCGCAGCGAATCCGTTGAACAGAATTCCCAGCTTCATGAAGAATCCGCGTCGCGAAAGGGAAGCGTCAGCGGGCGGGGCTGTCTCAGTGTTCGTCGACATCTTAATCTCTCCGATTATTTCTCCATTATTTCTGGGAGTGTTGCGCCTTCGATTGTTGCGTATCGTTCAAGGCGGAATAAGGCTGCCCCGGATTCTGCGCACGCCGCGATGCCAGCCAGGCAACTACGTCTGTAATTTCCTGACCGGACATTGGATGTCCGGGAACGTTGCCGCGCCAGTCAGGAGCGCCCAATTCCGGCCTGCCGGTGATCACGATCGTACGCAGTCCCTGATCGCTGACCAGCGCCAGAAATGAATCGTTCGTGATGGCGCTTCCCTTGGGCGTTCCGCCGCCTTCAGAACCATGGCAGGATGCGCAATAGGTTCCAAATGCGAACTGGCCGTGATCGGAATTTCCCGCGACTTTTGCGGCGTATGAGGGCGGATTGATTCCATCGAGAACTTGCTTGTTTCCCCACCGAGAAAAAACTCCACTCGCAATTACTTCGATCTGCTGCTCGGTCAGCATTCCGCCGGCACGCTGCGCGAAGGCGGGCATCGAAGTTCCGCGGATGCCGTTGCCGACAACGCTGCTCATGGTCGTTTCGTCAATGATGGCCAGATACACGGGATTGGCGAGGGCAATCGCCGCTCCTCCACGGCCTTGCGTGCCGTGGCAGCCTGCACAGTTCTCTGCATAAAGAGTTTCGAAGTCCGAAACCTGGCTCGGGGCTATTGGTTCGGAATTGGTTTGCGGTTGACCATCTGGACTGCTACAAGCAGTGAGCATCACGAGACTGAGGACCGCGAGTACAGAGAGAGAATTGATATGTTTCATCTCCGTCATAATCAGCGATTCTCCCCGCTCTCTCGCGGTGGAATCGTTCCGGGAGCTTCGATTCCTGCCCGTACAACAAGCGAAACATTCTCGCGGGTAGGAAAGCTCGGCTGGCGCACGACTACAAGTCCAGCGACGATTCCGAAAGCCACTTGCGAAGCCATGAACCAGGGCCAATCAATGTGACTCGCGAGCAATGGATTCAACAGTCCCAGGATTGTGTACAGTACCCCTGACCACAGCGCTGGAGCGATGAATCCTCCAAGCAAAATCGGACGGCGCGGAAACATGGGCAGCATCGCGCCGTAGAGCAAGCCAACAAAGATGGACACAACGCCGTGCAGAACGAAGGCAATCGCAAAAGCATCCGCGTGAAATGAATTCAGCTGCGCGGGTACGAGTCTTAGGGATTCCCGGTAAGCAACTGCGGCCAGCAAGTTGATGGGGTACCAGATGCTGCCGACTTTTAGTATCCCGTAGGCGCACGCCAATATTGCCATTGCGATGCTGCCCGCCAATCCGCCTTTCACACCTGCCCAGATCGAATAGGTGCGGACCGGAAGCCAGGCGCGTAATTGATCCGGCAGAATCGGGAGCCGATCCACAACCCGCCGCACAGTTGTTAAGCGGATGTCTTCGGGAACGATCACTACAACTTCTTCATGCTCGTGCGGTAAGACTTCACGAAACCAGCCGACAGAGCCTGCGAGCGACAGTAGCGCGCCAAGACAGCTGACTGACGTGCTCGTCACCAGGCCCGCGAAGAGCAGCGCCACCCCAATGGCCAAAATAAATGGCCACGCCGTCGGCGCGGGGACTTCAATCTCGCGCGGAGAACGAGTCTCGTTCAATTGCTCTGTCGCGGATCGTGTCTCCATAGATTCCTCAGCGTCCAAGAACGTAAACTACCGTGAAAACCACAATCCATACGGCATCCACGAAATGCCAGTACATCGCGAGCACTTCGATGTGATAAGACTGCTTCATTCCCACGCGACCAGCACGACCGAATACGGCGACGATCGCAAGCATGATGAGACCAGCAGTGACGTGAAACGCATGCAGGCCGACGAGCGAGTAATAGGTTGTTCCGAAGAGGTTGGTCGATATCGTTAGCCCGTGTTCGTAGATTAGTCTGTGCCATTCCATCGCTGTGCCAAAGAGGAACAGACCCCCAAGCGCGATCGTGAGCAACCACAACCCAAGGAATGCAAATATGATGCCGCGTGCTAGAAACTTCGCCGCAAGGTGAATGGTCAGGCTGCTCGACAACAAGCAGATGGTGTAGAAGATCGGCGTCTCAAGCACTTGTGAGGGCGTCGGTCCCGGGGTGCTTTTTCCCAAGTAAAAGAGATAGGCGACCACGAATATCGTGAAGATCGCCGACTCGGCGATGATGAGGCAAGCCATCGCGACCTTCCCGCGAGATGGCAGATCCCAATTCTCCGCTGCGTTCGGAAATGGGGCCGTGGTAGCGCTCATTTGTTTTCACCTTTATTCATAGCGGCTATCGGGATCTTCCGGATGCTTCAGGTCCCAGAGCGGGCGGCGGCTCGCCACAGTCGGAACCGTCGCAAAGTTATATGCCGGGGGCGGGGAACTGATCGACCATTCCAGCGTCCATGCGTCCCAGGGATCGTTACCGGCGCGGGCTCCCTTGAAATAAGAAATGACGAGGTTTGCAACGAAGACGAGAATCGCGAGCGCTTGGATGAACGCGCCGATTGAAATGATGAAGTTCAAAGTATCCCAACCGCGCCCGGACTCATAGGTGTAGATTCGGCGGGGCATCCCCAGAATGCCTGGAATATGCATCACGTCGAATGTCAGGTGAAAGCCGATGAGGAAGAGCCAGAAGTGCCACTTCCCAAGGCGCTCGCCCAGCATTCGGCCAGTCATTTTTGGGTACCAGTAATAAAACGCACCAAAGAGCGCGAACAGAATTCCGCCTACGATCACATAATGAAAGTGCGCCACGACAAAATAGGACAGGCTAAGCTGCCAATCGAACGGCGAGGCCGCCATCATGATGCCGGTCAGGCCAGCGATGAGAAATTGGAACAGAAATCCGATGCTGAACAGCATCGCTGTTTTGAACTGAATCCTGCCACCCCAGATGGTGCCAATCCAGTTGAAAATCTTAATTCCCGTCGGAACGCCGACAGCCATCGTAGTCAGCGTGAAAAAGCTGTTGGCGTAGGAGTTCATTCCGATCGTGAACATGTGGTGCGCCCAAACGCTCATGCTGACGAACGCGATGCACACCGTCGCGGCGACCATCACCGGATATCCAAAAATCGGTTTGCGCGAAAAGACGGGAATGATCTCTGACATGAAAGCAAAGCAAGGAATGATCAAAATGTAGACTTCCGGGTGTCCGAAGATCCAAAAGAAGTGCATCCACAGGACTGCCGATCCTCCAGCCTGGGTATCGAAGAAATGGCCGCCCAGATATCGATCGATGAGCAGCATGATCTGAGCGGCCGATAACGGTGTAATCGCAAGCAAAACCATTCCCGCCATCACAAGGTTCATCCACACCAGAAGTGGCATTCGATTAAGCTTCATCCCCGGGCAGCGCAGGCAGAGAATTGTCGCGATGATATTGATCGCCGTTCCGATGCTGCCAAAGCCGGAGACGAGCAGCGCGAGAGTCCAATAGTCGGAACTATGACCCGGCGAGAAGGCGCGAGCGCCTAATGGCGCGTACGACCACCAACCCACGTCCGGCGCATTGCCGGCGCCATATAAGCCGCTGCCTCCGAGAAAGCTGAAATAAAGAAGAAGACCTCCCAGGAACGACAGCCAAAAACTGAAGGCATTCAAGCGCGGAAAAGCCATGTCTCGCGCGCCAATCATCAATGGGACCAGGTAGTTCGCAAATCCAAACAGGACGGGCATGGCCACGAAAAAAATCATAGTCGTGCCATGCATGGTGAACATGCGATTGAAAACTTCGGGCGAAACGAAGTTGTTGTGCGAATGCATCAGCTGGATGCGGATGATGAGCGCCTCGACTCCGCCGATCATAAGAAACAACAGGGCCGAGGCAATGTAGAGAATCCCCAGCCTTTTGTGATCGACCGTGGTTAGCCACTGATGAAGCTCATCGACCCAAGGCCGGGCTTCGGTTTGGCCGACGGGAACGGGGATCACGTTGGATGACATAATCAATTTTCCAAGCGCTCTAGTGCAGCGTTTCCATGTAATTCACGACGGCATCCAGATCCGCATCACTCAACTTCATGGCGGGCATCAGCGACCCAGGTTTGATTGCGCTGGGGTTTTGGATCCAAAGACGGAGGTTATCGTGAGTGTTTTCGGCAGCGCCCGCTGCAATCGTGGCACGACTCATTAAATGCGTCAGGTCAGGACCAAAGCGTCCGTCGGCGGAAGTTCCGCCCACTGCATGGCAGTTCATGCAAGCATTCCGTTCAAACACTCGCCGGCCTGCGATTGCCCCAGCGTCCTCGGCTGCAGGTTTCTGTTGGGCGTGCACCCAGCTGGCAAAATCTTCCGGTCCATCTACCGAAACGCGGAGTAGCATCTTGGCGTGCTGTACTCCGCAGTATTGCGCACACTGGCCAAGAAAAATTCCCGTGCGCTGTGGGTCCATCCATAACCGGTTGGGATGGTTTGGAATGAGGTCCGTCTTGCCGGCAAGCTCCGGCACCCAGAAGCTGTGGTCGGTGTCGACTGAGAGCAATTGCAAAAACGTTGGCGTCGGATGATCATGATCACTCACCGGTATGTGCAGTTCGTTGGCGGTGACGATTCCCAGCTTCGGATAGCGAAATTCCCACCAGTATTGATGTCCAATCGCAATCACATCCAGGGCGCCAGCCGGCTCGGGAGCGTCCTGAACCGCGTGGATCACTCGCGCGGTGGCCAGGAACAGAACGACCACGATCAGAATAGGAATGATTGTCCACGCCAACTCAATTTGCATGCTTCCATACACTTGAGCGGGTTCACGGCCACCATCCGCTGCTCGCCCACGGAACCTGACGACCGAATAAAGCAACAACCCGAAGACCACGAGAAAGATGATTCCGGTAATGGCGAGCACAAAAACTGACAAGTCAAAGATGGACTTGGCTGGGGTTGAGGCGGGAGAAAAGATGTTTGTGCCATGACCGGGTGTGGCGTCTGCCTCGGCTGCCCGAAGCGCGCTGACAGACCAAAACACGAGCAGCGCTATCTGCCAACCTCGACACAAATTCGATTTCGTTCTTCGCGCCAACATCTATCTTCTTCCGTTCAGGTTCCGTTCAAGACAAAACTGCTTTGCGAAGACGGGGCGTCTCTTAATTGGTCTTGGTCGTGATTGAGACGCCAAACACAGCCTGACTGTTGCCGTTCAAGGATTCAATCGGGAAGAGAGCAAGCGCGGTGCCAAACGGAATGCTCAGCGTGCTCCCTGAACAATGCTGTGACCGGTTCGAACACTATCAATTCCGCTAACAACTTCGCGTGGTGAACGATACATCAGAAAGGGTGGCAGTGTCATCCCTTTGGCTCTTGCGTCAAGTGTCATCGGGGCCGTCACGCAATCGCAGGAATGAATAGCCGCCCGGTGCCGATCAAATGTGGCTGGGTTCCGCGAATACTTGGCAGGGTAATTGCTTCGAGATCAATGGGTCTCTCGGCTGTCGAGAAAGGAGTAGTTCACAAAAATGGCGAAAAATAGAGTTGCGGATCTCGTAACCAAGGTCCTGGCTGAAGCCGGTATTCGCAGGATCTATGGTGTTCCTGGTGACTCGCTGAACGGCATCACCGACTCGATTCGCGAGAGGAAGGACCTGGAGTGGATCCATGTGAGACACGAAGAGACGGCAGCTTTCGCAGCCGGGGCTGAAGCCCACCTGACTGGAAGCCTGGCTGTATGTGCCGGGAGTTGTGGCCCGGGCAACCTTCACTTGATCAACGGGCTTTATGATTGCCAGCGCAGCCGAGTTCCCGTGCTCGCAATCGCAGCACAGATTCCGAGTGGCGAATTAGGCAGCTCCTATTTTCAGGAGACTCGCCCTGAGCATCTCTTCGCACAGTGCAGCCATTACTGTGAACTCGTGTCGAACGTTGAGCAGATGCCGCGGGTGCTCGAAATCGCAATGCAAACCGCGATTTCGAAGCGCGGTGTTTCAGTGATTGCTATACCCGGTGATATTGCCATGAAAGAGGCTGTCATCGATCACCCGAGGGTGCGCTACCACGAACCGTCGCCAACGGTTTGCCCCTCCGAAGAGGAGCTCAACGAACTCGCGAAGCTCCTGAATGGGTCGAAAAAGGTCACCATTTTTGGCGGCGCCGGTTGTGCAGGAGCTCACGCAGAACTGATCGAGTTCGCTGGCAAGCTCCAGGCCCCAATCCTGCACGCCTATCGCGGAAAAGAATTCATCGAGTATGACAATCCATTCGACGTCGGCATGACCGGGCTGCTGGGATTTTCTTCCGGCTACTTCGCAATGATGGCTTGCGATGTGTTAGTGATGCTCGGCACGGACTTCCCCTATCAGCCGTTCTACCCCAAGGACGCAACCATAGTGCAGATCGATCTTCGCGGAGAGCAGATCGGCCGCCGCACCAAAGTCGACCTCGGCCTGGTTGGAGATATAAAGAGCACGCTCCAGGCCTTGCTGCCAAAGCTGCAGCAAAATTCATACGAGATGCATTTGAAGGAATGCGTCGCGCATTATCGCAAGACGCGTAAAAGCCTGGAGCACGGTCTCCCCCACCTTCATAGCGTTGCTCGGTTTGATCACCCGAAGAATTATTGCGACCTGATTCCTTAGCACAGTGGTGAAGCGATCAGACGACTAACCGAGCGCTTAGCCATTTGTTTTCGCTGTCGGCTCCAGACCCGATATGATCATGTTTGACACTGCGGCCAATAATCCCGAATGCGCAGGCCGGCGTCAACCACGTTTGTTTTGCCATCGAAAAGTTTGATCCTAACGAGGTTATGGGAATCCTGACCGACAACGGCCTCGAACCGATTGAATTCGGCATTTCCTGCCCTGGTCAAACCATTGACGTGTGCAATAAGATTGCGTCAATGGGCCAATAACGGCGGCGGCCCGACTCATCCTTTGGGTCCTCCGGAACTGTATCTCACTGATCCGGACAACATCGCTCGGCGAAATTTACCCGTGACCCATGGGTGGACAAACACAATGCTAGCGAGCGAAGGCGGCATAAACCCCAAATTGTCGTTAAGCATCACGAGAGCAGGTATACGATAAAGTTTAAGCGACGGGACCTGCTGATTGGCGGAGCGGCGACGCTAGTCGCAACTGGATTGCCAAGCTTCGCGGTTTCGAGTTCAATAATAGATTCACTATCGCCGAATGACACAAAAGGAGACGATTCCATGGCTACGATCACAACAAAAAATGGTACAACGATTTTCTACAAAGACTGGGGTCCGAAGAATGCCCAGCCCGTTATGTTTCACCACGGCTGGCCTCTATCGTCGGACGACTGGGACGCGCAGATGTTGTTCTTCCTTGCGAACGGCTATCGCGTCGTTGCGCATGACAGGCGCGGTCACGGGCGCTCCTCGCAGGAGGCCACCGGCCACGACATGGATCATTATGCGTCCGATGCTTCGGCCGTGGTCGAGCATCTCGACCTGAGAAATGCGGTCCATGTTGGCCATTCGACCGGCGGTGGCGAGGTAGCGCGCTACGTTGCGAAGTATGGCGAGCCTCAGGGCCGCGTAGCCAAGGTCGTTCTTATCGCCTCTGTCCCTCCACTCATGGTCAAGACCGATAAAAATCCTGGCGGTACTCCGATCGAAGTATTCGACGGCTTCCGCAAAGCGCTCGCGGACAACCGGGCTCAGTTCTTCCTTGATGTGGCTTCAGGTCCGTTTTACGGCTTCAACCGACCCGGCGCGAAGGCCTCGCAGGGAATCATCCAGAATTGGTGGCGTCAGGGGATGATGGGCGCTGCACTCGCTCATTACGAAGGCATCAAAGCTTTCTCGGAGACCGATCAAACGGACGACCTGAAAGCGATCACGGTGCCGACTCTCGTACTGCAGGGTGACGATGACCAAATCGTGCCGTACAAAGACGCTTCACTGCTGCAGGCCAAGCTGCTCAAGCACGGCACGCTCAAGATTTACCCGGGCTTCCCACACGGCCTGATGACTGTTCATGCCGACATCATCAATGCGGACATTCTCGCATTCATTAAAGGGGTGGCAGTCAAAGCTGCATGATGCTTGACCGCAACCCGCTGCGGTCTATTTTTGGAGCTGCGTCGCGAAGCAGATCGATGGCGGCGTTGGGATCGTGTTTCTGCAACTTTAACAATACAAGTACGAGGCCCCAATCTTTCAGGCTCAACTCCGGCATGAGAGCCTGCTTTAACCGTCAATCAGGCGATGCTCCAAACTGCGTGACGTACTTCACCGTTGGGACTCAGGCGTATTATTAACGCCAATCCATAGCCAGGTTCGCAAGTTTTGTTCGTCGATCCCGTCGCAGACCTCCCCGTAAGTTACCAGCCGTCTCAACACGACAGCCAATGCTACCTTGGGATGCTTTTGTCGCGCCATGATCTCAGGGCTCATCTTTTGTATCCGACTACAAATCTCGCTCGTTGTAAGGGGTTGAAGAGATTCCATCAATATTTGCCGGCACATTTCTGTCAACCCCGGGGAGGTGCGAAGCATGTGTCGTAGAGGTGGTTTTGAGTGCGAAGCTGATAGTTCTTCGGCGTTGACATGAGATCCGAAAACATCTATGAGTCCGGCCAGCGTACTCCGAATAGTGAGTATTCGTTCCGCAATCGCTGCCCGCTTGAGCAAGAGAACGTCCAACTCCTGCCGAGCCCATCTAGTTATGCGGTCAACGGGGTCGGTGGGTTCGTCTTCGGGCAATTGGTCCGCTTGAGACAGGATGTTTTCGTCCGTTACTAGTTGCGAAAACCAACAAGTTCTTAGCAAAGGATTATGAATTCACTTTTGCGATGCCTAAAGTCTGTTGGTATGAGCTGTCTTGAATCGGCGGCTAATACACTATTGAACGGGATGACTTGTTGTGTGAGGTAAATTGTCGCTCGCTTTTGCCTGCGTATGGCGTCCAAATAAGCTTAGTGTCGGCTCGTCCGCGATTTCAAATCATCCATCCCCGGGTGGTAGATAATTTTCGGAAGATGTGGCGATAATGATCGGCAAACATTTGCAACGTTAGTGAGGATGCCTTGTTGAGCCAACAGTCTATACAGTCGGTTGCCCAACTGACAAAACTCTTGCAAAGTGAACTGTCTGATCTATCTCAACAGGATGATGCTTTGAGGAAGCTTGCCCGCGGTCTTGGCCATCTGCTCCGAACTTTGCCGAAGGACGGCGACGGAGGGGTTTTAGGAACTCGGGTGAGGGAATCTCTTACTCCTCTAGTGCAAACTCCAGAGCGGTCCAGGCGTAAAGTCAACAACTTTCTCGCATTTGGTTCCAAGCCGAGCGCAACGAATAGCAGGATACGCCGCGCTTGCCGCATTGCACTCATGGAAGCGGACGAAGCGGGAACAGTGGATGAGATTTATTTGCGTATTGTGCAGAGAGAATCATTTCACTTCGATAATGTTCATCAGGCCGCGGCCGCGATCCGCCGAACTTTGAATTTAATGACCGAACAGGGGGAGGCCTTGGTTGTGGATACCGATCCCTGTCTGCGATGGAAACGAACTAACGACATGGAATTAAGATGAATTTGCTGTGTCATGTCTAGCTCGCCACCAGGTTCCTGCCTCGGTTTCCAAGAGAATTAGTTGTTCGCGTGCTCCTCGCGGATGAATACTGCCTTCGCCGTCCACTTAACTCTCGAACAGCACCGCTTATTAGCCATCATCAACTTCTATGGGCGCTTTTATCCTTCTCTTTTTGGATAGGCCGGTTGCGGGGAATCACCGCGAGCGTGCTGGATGCCTTTGCGATCAAAACTTTTCCCTCTTTATTTTCGGCCGTTACCGCAGCTTCCACGAAAATGAGATTTTTCCCTGAGCGCAACACTTCCGCGCGACATACAACAACTGAACTTGTGGTTGGGCGCAAGAATGAAGTCTTGTTCTCCACAGTGATGACATCTGCTTCCTCCGATACCGTGGAGGCTGCAGCTCCCCCACAGGTATGGTCGGCTATGGTCATCAAGACGCCAGCATGAATGAACCCATGCTGTTGCTGAAGCGCGCGTGAAGAGCTAAGTCTCGTCTCGCACCAGCCAGGGCCAAATGACGTCAATTCGATCCCAAGGAAATCGATGAACCTCGCACTTCTGAAAATTTGCTGCACCAGCTTTTTATTTCCATGGATCATGGTGAATCACCCGTAAGCGACCTTATCTGTTTACATCGGCTCAACATCAGGAACAGGAGACTCGACACACTGCGTAAGGTTTCGATTACTCACATTAAAGAAAGACGCTAATAAAAACGCACATTGAAAATCAATTCCGTTTCTCATAATTAGAGAGGTCGCAATTCCAATTTAGGTAGTTATAGAAGTCCGATGATATCTAAGAAGAGTCGCACTACATCTGCTTTCGACTCCCTATCTCATCCATTCTGACCGGAATGCAAACTATTCGTCCCACTTACGGCGCAGTACAAAGTTTTGGTCGAATGCATGCACTCTGCTCTCCGTTCCCAATTATTCGAGCCGCAGAAGTTTTAGCCAGGTCGAAGGAGAATCGATGAAATCCGTACTAAAGAAAATAGCAATGCGCCCGGATTCGCGACACGTAAAAACTGAACAAACACTCGTCATTCGTGTTGTTGTCTTATTTTGGGCGATGCTCCTTGCTTCTCATTTCGTCCTCGGCCAAGGCATTGTCACAGGTTCTATTTCCGGTACACTCATGGATCCGCAGGGTGCTCTAATAGGTGCCGCGAATGTGCGAGCCACCCAGACGGAAACTAACCGCACATTTCTCACCGCAACTTCCAATGCGGGAGTGCTTCAGCTTCCATCATTGCCTCCTGGAACCTATAACGTGATGATTGAAGCGAAGGGGTTTGCCGTCTATACAGCACAAGGAGTCATTGTTGTGGTAGGCAAGGACAGCAGGCTGGGGGAAATTAGACTTCGGGTTGGAAATACTGCAGAAACCATAGAGGTCGCGGGCACGGCTCCTCTGGTCGAGAATACGACCGATCAACTTTCGGAGACCTTCGACAGCAAAGAAGTCGCCAGCGTTCCTTTGGGAAACACCTACGATTCGTTTGTATTGTTCAGCCCCGGCGTAGTCACCGCGGGAAGTGGAGGCTTTAGCAATAATAACGGCGCCGAGCTTTCCATCAATGGACAGCGGTCACGCTCGAACAACTACCAACTAGACGGCCAGAGCAACAACGACAGCACCATCGGAGGCCCCTCAATCTTTTTCGGCAATCAAGACACTATCGCGGAGCTGCAAGTCGTGACCAACTTCGACGCGGAATATGGGCGCAATCTTGGCGGCGTGGTCAATTACATCACCAAGGGTGGGACCAACCAGTTCCACGGCACGGGGTTTGAATTCTGGCAGGGCGACCGTTTTGATTCTCTCCAGAACCAGGAGAAAAACCCTCTCTTTGGCTACTGTCCGTCGGGAGTGAGCCCTTCGACTGGATGCTCGCCACCAGTGGTACCGCAATTTGTGCAGAACCAGTTCGGCGGCACGATTGGCGGACCTATTAAGCGCGATAAAGTGTGGTTTTTCGGCTCTACCAACTTTGAGCGCTTGCGTACAGCCGGAGCTCCGTTTTCCTCCTCTGCATCGCTCACTCCAACCATGACCGGAATTCAGCAACTGCAAGCGGCATTTCCCAACAATCCGGGGGTTGCTGCTTTGGCGCAGTTCGGCCCGGCGACCGTCACCATTGGAAACCCCGTTTTCAGCAATCTTCAGAATGTTCCAGTGTCGGCGAACGGAACCAGCGCCAACATTCAGATGGGAACCATCACCCGATTTATTTCTTCTCCGTTTAACGATTACGAGGCTACGGGACGTGTGGATGTTCAGCTCACGCAGAAGGACCGCTTCTTTGGTCGCTATATCTTCCAGTCGGCCGCGACCGACAATGTGCCGGTCAGTACGGATCCCGCGGATGCCCAAGGTCAAATCGTCAACATTCCGGGTCGCAGCCAGCAGATCGGACTTGATCTTACCCACACTTTCAATCCGTCTTTCCTGAATCAAGTCCGGTTCAGTTATTCCCGCTCAACCTCTGCATTTGAGGGCGGAGCGTTCCCCAACTGTCTGTTAGCAAGCTCCGGCTTGTGTCCGCCTCAGATCACTATCCTGAATGCTGGCTTCCTCGGCGCGGGGCAAAGCATTGGCTTCCCGCAAGGCCGCCTCATCAATATTTATGAGCTGCAGGACAACGCGTCCATGGTGCACGGCAAGCACGTAATGAAGTGGGGAGGCGAATACGACCGGCAGCGGGCCCCCAACTATGGTCTGTTCGAAATCAATGGCGCTGTCACCTATACGGATTTCAACTCATTCATCGCGAATACGCCCTTCTCGACTCAGGTGGCGTATGGGCAGCCCGTTCTTCGCTTCAAAGAGAATGACGTTGCCCTGTATTTTCAGGATGACTGGCGAGCCAAGGACAATCTCACACTTAATCTCGGTTTGCGATGGGAGTTCTACCAGCAGGCGAGCAATCTGTTGCACGATGAAAGCGTGGCGCAGCAAACCGGACCAAATCATCTTTGGAGCCAGAGTCTGCCTCTAAGTTTGACGACTGTGCCGAAGGTTCCCGATCACTATCGCAATTATGGACCGGTGTTGGGTTTTGCCTGGACGCCGCACATACTCGAACCGTTGCTCGGCCACGATCAGACCGTTGTTCGCGGTGGATTCCGCATCGCTTACGATTTCGCTTATTATAACCTCGCCCTCAATGCCGAAGGCAGCTCGCCGTTCACAAATCTGGCTACGATTCCGAACGCATCCGGAACCGGCTTCGCGGGCCTGCCAAATGTTGGCACGCTTGACGGCACGACGCTCGCGGCTGCTCTTTTTCCGCTGGCGCCAAAGGGAAATCCGGGCTTCGCCACCGAACTGTGGTTAGGCCACAACTTCCGAAATCCCTATTCGGAGCAGTGGAATCTGGGTATCCAGCGGCAGATTAATGGAAAAATGGCTGCCGAGGTTCGCTACGTGGGCAATCACGATATTGCCCAGTACCAGGAACTCAACGGAAATCCTGATCTTCTGCCTTTGATCAACAATGGATTCAGCAATGTGATTCCGGCGGGCATGACGCCATGCACCACTCCGGGACAGCCGGGATCAACCGGAACCGATCAATTCCTAAACCCAGTCGGCTACGCCAATTGCAATTACAGCCGCGTGATCGAATATGCGAACAGCGCTTACTCGATTTACAACGGCCTGCAGAGCCAACTCCGAATTCAAAACTGGCATGGCTTTACCGGGTCGGCCTCCTACACATACAGCAAAACTATCGACAATACATCGGAAGCTTTTTCGACCTCTGCGGGAACCTTCTTCGCGCTTGCACAAAATCCGTTCAATATCAGTAACGGGGAGCGCGCAAACAGCAACTACGATTTCCCCAACGTCTTTTCGCTGTTGTGGGTTTATAACGTGCCGAATCTACATTCGTCGTCAGGGTTGCTTGGTCACCTGCTCGGAGGCTGGCAGATCAATGGAACTTACCGATATAACAGCGGCCAGCCTTGGACCGTTGAGCAAAATCCCGGCCAGGGGTTATGCGATCCTACGAATTACACAAATAGTACGCTCGACACTTGCCGGCCGTTCCCAGGCAGCGCGAACACACCCTTCAGTCTCATCGGCCAATACTGCGATGGGACCCTGGGAACCTGCCCGAATTCTGCCACGGGAAGCGGGGCTCTTCCGGTGGGAACCTTGGTCAGCTTGAACGCGGGGTGCGTAGGTAGCGGCGGGAGCTCAGGCCAGTGCCCGGTTACTCCTATTCCCGCAGCACACTTCATCGTCAACACTATCGCAGCGGAAAAGATATTCGGAACGCCCTTCTCGCCGCTAGGCCGCAACACGGAGTGGGGCCAGCCCATCAGTACGATCAACATGGCTGTATTTAAGGATACGCGCGTAACCGAGCGTCTCACCATCGAGTTCCAGGCAGAGGCGTTCAACCTGTTTAACCATCAATGGCTCGGAATCCCAATCCAAAATGTGAACGCCGCCGTCAACACTGTCGATGGCGTCAACCAGTTCGGCAGCAACGCATTCAACTTCAACGGGGGCGACACTTTTGCCGGCAACATCATCACCGATGGCATTGGCCGCCGGCGCTTGCAATTTGGGGCGAAAATTATCTTCTAACTTCAAGTCGCGTAAGTAGTGGCTCAGTTTAAAACTGAGCCACTACTACTAAAATACACGCCCGCGCAGTCTTCACTCCCTCGGCAAACTCCATCGAAATCGCATCAGGCTTTCCAAATATAATATTGTCCGCAAAGCTGAGTTATGCATTGTGGTAGCTGAAACCATGTTTGTAGCGCGATCGCGTCGAAGATTTTTCGTTCTACTAGTGCGATCAAACTTGATACTCCACCATTGGAACTCAATCCACTAACGTCCATCCCTGCCTGAAGGTTGTCTTTGGTTCTGGGTGCTCGACATGCTTGGTAAAACCCAGCGATGCCGTGGGCTTTCTCTGTGTATGAGTTCGAGAGAACAGCTCAAGCCGCAATCGAAGAGGAGACAACGATGGGGAATTCCCGTTTGACACTTAACTTTTGGTTCTTAACATTTTGTACGTCCGTTCTACTCGCTTCGATGAGTTTGGTTGCCCAAACGACTATTTCCACCGGCAGCATTCAGGGCACTGTCAGCGATGCTTCTGGCGCAGTTGTCGGCGACGCAAGAGTCACAATTACAAACAAACAGACGGGACAATTGAGTGCTACGACGACCAGTTCCTCGGGTACTTATGCATCGGGTGCTCTCACTCCGGGTGAGTACCAGCTGCAGATCGAAGCCAAGGGGTTCAAGACCGTCCAGGTATCCATAACGATACAGGTGAACACAACCGCATCAGGCAATGTGACCCTGCCCGTCGGACAGGCAGCCGAAACGGTGCAAGTGGAAGGCTCTGCGTTGAGCGTGAATACGGAACAAGCCACGGTTCAGGGCGTGCTCACGGCGCAACAGATCGAGAATCTTCCGATCAATGGGCGTAACTTCCTCGACCTGGCACAGCTTGAGCCTGGGGTTCAGATACAGGACGGCGGCACCTTCGATCCCACGAAGAATGGTTTCTCATCCATTTCGTTCGGCGGCCGGTTCGGACGAAGCGCCCGCATCGAAGTTGACGGTATCGATATTAGCGATGAAAACGTTGGCACTACTACGCAAAATCTTCCGATTGGCGCAATCCAGGAATCCGCATTGCAGCAGTCTTCTCTCGACCTCTCGACCGAGTTAACTTCATCCGGGTCGGTGAACATCACGACCAAATCCGGAACCAACGAGCTGCATGGCGAAACCTTTTATTTCTTCCGCGATCAGAGTATGAACGCTGCTCTACCCGGTGATTCCACAAACCCCTTCCAAAGGAACCAGTTTGGCGGTGATATTGGAGGGCCAATTATCAAGAACAAGCTGTTCTTTTTTGTTGATGCAGAACGGACCAAGCAGGACCTGATTGATCCCGTGATACCGGGGGCCGCATTCTCAAGCCTTACTGGAAACTTCAACTCACCCTTCCGCGAGACCGAGACCATCGGTCGCATCGACTGGCAAGCCAGCCGATACAAAGCTTTTTACCGTTTCACGTTCAACCAGAACAAGAGCGTGCTTCCTTTCATCCCCAACTCCTTTCAGCCATTTGCGAACGATAATCATGCACGTGACCACGTTGTGGGAGTGGATTTCAATATTGGCTCTCTGACGAACAGCATCCGTTTTGGCTATACAAAATTTCAAAACGGAATTAAAGACGCTGTCACCGGCTCCAGCATTTTCGACCCGGCTCCCGGCATCGAGCTAGCGATCGGCAGCGACCCCTTCTGCCTCACGGCAGGTGCGGATCCCTACTGCTCGGGCATCAACTTCCTGGCGCCTCAAATTACTGTGCAGTCCGATCACCAGATCAAGTACGACGGAAGCAAGCTCTATAAGAATCATGTCTTCCGGTTTGGAGCCGGATATAACCACATTCGCGGCGGTGGACTCGCCGCGTTCCTGGGACTGGCGCCGGCGGTGAACGCTCCGGTGAATGCCACGGCCTTCAACGTTTTCCCAGGAGGAGCTGCCAACCCGCTGAACTACCCGGCCGACAACGTGACGTTGGGCAATGGACAAGGGTTCTCGTCCGCGCAATCTGCATTCGGCTTCGCGGGAGGCGGATTGGGGCCCGATAACCGGCTCTCCTTTTATTTTGGAGATTCATGGAAAGTTAAGCCTAACTTAACCGTGACCGCGGGCCTGCGCTATGTGCGCGACACCGGGCGCACCGACAGCAACCTCGGTCCGCTTCCCGTATTGAATGACTTCAACAATCAGTTTTATTCGAATTTAGGTGCCGCGGTTAACCAGCCGAACCACAATTTTGCTCCGCAGCTCGGTATTGCCTGGGACCCCCATAGGAATGGCAAGACCGTGATTCGCGCCGGTATCGGATTGTTCTATGAGAACTCCATTTGGAACAACGTTCTGTTTGATACTCCGGGGCGATTGCAAAAAGGACTTTTCCTGGGCTTCGCGGGCGCTTGCGCAAGTGGAGGCGCAACGCCGGTCACTTTTCCCGATGGAAGCGTGCACACCCCAACTTTCTGCGGACAACCAATCGGAAGCGTGGTCCCTGAGATCACACAATTTCAGCAACAGTACCAGGCCGCCGTTCTGAGTGCCGGGCCGGCGACGAACGGTAGTTATATCGGCAACATCCTTTCGGACAATTTCAATACCAGCACGGCTCTCCTCGCTCCCAATTACGTGTCGCCACGTTCCGTGCAGATGAACTTTGGCATGCAGCATGAGATTCGGCGAGGAATGGTGGCGAGTGTGGACTATCTCCGCAACGTATCAACCCATAACTTTCTTATTCTCGATACAAACCACACCGGCGATGCACGTTTCTTCAACAAAGCCGCAGCACAGGCTGCGATCAGCACCACCAATACACAATTCGGCTGCGCCGACGTTACTTGCGACATTGCTGCCGGCGCGCACATCACTGATTTCGCCAGCAACGGCCTCGATTCAGGCTTCGTCCTGTGCAATGGTTCCCCGTGCCCAGCGGCGGCTTTTCCCGGTATCAATAATGCAGTGGGTTCCAATGAGATGCTGTTCCCAATTGGTCGTTCGGTATACAACGCGCTGCAGGCTACTGTGAAGGAGGATGTTGCGCGGCCGCTTCCCGAGATCAAGCACGCGAACCTGCAGGTTTCCTATTCATTCTCTCGATATATAGCTACCGCGAGAGACAACGATTTCAGCACTGCCGCTACCGACTTCGCCGACCCCAACCGCTATATCGGTCCCAACGCCCTCGATCGCACTCACCAGATTTCCTTTGGGGGCTATATGGATTTGCCTGCGGGTTTTCAGGTGGGATTGACTGCTCACTTCGACAGTCCGCTACCCTCGAATGTGCTTCTGCCGGTGAGCGGCTTGCCCGGAGGGATCTTCCAGACTGACATCACTGGAGACGGCACCGGCGACGGGTCCAGCGCGAGCAACCGCGGGTTGGGTGATCTTCTTCCCGGCACAAATGTTGGAGGCTTCGGCCGCTCTTTTGGCACGAACGGCCTAAACAGGTTGATCTCAAACTACAATAGTAACCTCGTTGGCCAACCAACTCCTGCCGGCCAGGTGCTGATAAACAATAGCTTGTTCACGGCGGCTCAGCTGCAAGCCTTAGGAGGTGTAATCGGGGGGAGTACTCCTACGGCGACATTGCCATATGGACCTTTGCAACTGGCGCCTCCGGGTGCGATTGAGCAGGCATGGCTGCGGACCTTCGACATGAATATGAGCTGGGCTTATAAAATAAAGGAGAGATTTGAGATAAGGCCGGGAGTTTCCTTCTTCAATGTGTTCAATTTTTCTAACTTTGATGGCCCTGCCGTGCCCTTCAGCCCCACACTCAACGGGCAGATAGGTTCGCCCAACGGTACCACCAGTGCGCTTGAGCATGGCGTTGCTGGAAACTTCCTTCGTCTTGGATTGGGTTCGGGTGTGAATGCGCTCGGCGCACCGCGAGCAATCGAGTGGGAATTGAAGCTTAGTTTCTAGCGTAGAGCCCGACTCTCAGGGTTTTGAATCAAGGCGGGACTACCTCGTGGTAGCCGGCCTCGATTTTGCTAACGTTACAACTCAAATGCTTACTCGACGAAAAGCAGTCCGCCTTTTGAGTTCGGCCTCAGTCGGCACGTGGGTGTCTGCGCAGATTGGTTTTAATTTTTCGATCACACCGAACGCCTTTGCTGCCCGTAACGATTCCACACCTGTGCTCGCGCCCGGAGCACCAACGTCGCCGGAGCGGATGGCTTTGATTGAAGCGTTCAAGCAGCAGTCCGAGGGATTGCAGGATAAATTCGAAGCGCGCACGTACAAAGGCGATTGGGAGATGCCCTATCGCTTATTCCGGCCGGCTACGAAGAAAAAAGTGCCGTTGGTTATGTATCTGCATGGCAGCGGCGGGTTGGGTGACGACAATTTGAAACAGCTAAAGTTCGGCAACATTTTCGGTACACGCCTTTGGCTGCTTCAGGAGAACCAGAAAAGTTTTCCCTGTTATGTGGTCGCACCACAGACCGACCGGGGATGGATCCGATACGATTTCTCGCAACAGCCGGCAAAGGAACTCCCCGGCTTCGGTGAGGGAGCGCGAATGGCGCTGGAGATTATCGATGCGCTGCGCCGCGAGTTCGCAATCGATAGCCGGCGTATCTACATCGCGGGTAATTCGATGGGAGGGGCGGGGGTTTGGAATATGCTTGCGAATCGTCCGAACTTCTTCGCCGCTGCTGTGATCAGTTGTGGAGGCGAATCTCCCGATGATGGCACGGGTTCGATAGACACTCCACTCTGGGACTTCCATGGAGGCGCTGACGAGATCGTTCCTGTGTCCTCATCTCGTGACCGTATCGCGGCAAGACGGAAATTGGGCGGACATCCCATCTATACCGAGTACCCTGGAGTAGATCACGATGGCGCCACTAAACTGGCTTTTACCGAGCCAGCGCTGCCGAAGTGGGTGTTTTCTCAACGTCGCGGCTAACTTCTATACGTGGTAAGAGTTTGACTCATTCACTACGCGGGTATTATTTGACGATGCTCGTGTACGCTGATCCGCTGGGCGAAGTGGAATGAATCGTCCCTGACTGCACCGACAGCGTATAGGAAATGCCAGCGCTGCTCGACCATTGCCTCACATCGAATTGCTCGCCGGCATGTAGGCTGTGCACCGTCACTCCCCGGAATGTGAGGGGGATATTCGCTTTGCATGTTTCTGGAGGCTGAGTGGCCGCAAGGAAATAGGCCGCGCCAGCTCCGACAACCGTCGCGATTCCGTCTGGTTCAAGCAGAACCCCTGTACGTTGGTCGACGGCAATATCGCGGATGCGATGTGCCCTGCCATCCTGCAAAATCCTCGCCATGAACACCAGCGTCCGGCCCATTCGATCGCGAGCTGAAAAATGCGTGTCGGTAATCACATCTCTTAAAAGCGCATTGTCAAGAAACGCATGCACGATGGTGACGCGTGGATTAAGCGGGTTGGACAGCGTCTCCGGCGAACTTAGATCGGGTCCATCCGGAAGATCGCCCTGCGCCGAGTACACAAATTCGCCCTGCACCGCTAGGCCTGCGCTCGTTCCCCCGATCGGGATTTTGCGGGCGATGGCTTCATTCAGAGCCTGTTGCACCGGCGTTCCCATCCAGAAGTTGATGTAGTTTGCCTGGTCGCCGCCAGCAATAAATATGGCGCTGGCCTTGCGAATCACCGCGGCCACAAATGGATCGGAGGCTGCCGCGCGATCTGGTATTACGAGGGTTGCTACTGAGTTGACGTGACACAGCTCTTGAATATAAGGATTGTAAGCATCGTCGCCGGTCGCGCGAAGCACAAGGAAATCGCCGCCGCCAGCACGCTCGCACATCCACTTAAAAGCTTGATCGAGATCTTTTCCTCCGCCCATTAAGGCGAAGCCAGCTTGAGTTTTCGTTTGTACGTCCGTGGAATTTCCGGAACGAAAATATTTGTAGTGCGGGCTGTCTGCGAAGGCTGGGCATAACAATAGGCATATCTGGATCAATAGCCCAATTGGCGCAACGCAAACGAAAACGCGGAAACGGTTCATTCAAACTCCGATGAATCTGAACTCTTTTTCTTATCAGATCACTCTTAGTCAGGCCATTCCTACCAGATCACTTTCGCTCCCAGTTGAATGTGACGAGAGCCGCCGGTCCCGAGCACCGGGTTCGAGGCTTCGCCCAGATCGGGTGTGAAGATTGCGGTCCCCACGGAGGCGGGCACAGAAAGATCGTTATTCAACGAGAACGTGTCGAAATTGGGGTGATTCAAGATGTTGAAGAATTCACCGCGAAATTGCATTTTGACCCGATCGTTTAATTTCCAGATCTTCGCAATCGAGAAATCCCATTCGCGGAGACCGGGCCCGCGAAAAATGTTGCGTCCCGCATTGCCGAAAGTTCCGGGGGCGGGAGCCGTGAGTGAGGTGCTGCCAGAAACGTAGCATCCGCCGGAAGTGCTGGGAAAACCCGCGTCATTGGCGAAGTTAGGGTTTCCATTGAGCTGATTAGCCGCACCTTGCCCGCCCGCCGCCAGGGCGGCAGTTACGCACTGCTGCGCTTGAGGGGAGCTTCCACTGATCACGTTCTGATTGGCATCGGTGTTGAATGCTGTGGGCTGGATGTAGTTAAGGGGAGTGGTAGGCGACCAGTGAATGTTGCCTGGTGGTCCGGAGATGTTCCATCGATCTTCGAATTCGCCTGTGAGGCTGACATCGTCGCCGTAATCGTAAAGTGTGTAGGGCTCGCTCCCCTCAAGGGTCACAATGCTCGCCACCTGCCAGCCTTGCAACATCTGCAACGGAGATTTTCTTGAGGGTAAGTCATACGAAAGCGAGAGAGTCAAACGATTGCGAATGTCGAAATCGGAATTGCCGCGTTCGGCTGCATAGTCCAGGCTGTTTTGCGGAGTATTCGAAGGAGTGTTACTGGTCGCGGTATCGATGGCATGGGCATAGGTGTATCCCGCCAGGAAGTACAATCCGTGCGAATAGCGTTTGGTGAAAGTGACCTGCAGAGAGTGATAAATCGAGTTGCCCAGATTGCCGAGTTGATCGAGAAAGCCCATGTACGGAAAGCACGGTCCGCCTAAGCCTAAGCCGCCGTTGGCCACGGAACAGTTCGTGTTGAGCGGCCGCCCATTTTCTTCACAGTGGTCGCAATTGTTGGGATTTTCCAGTGGCGAATTCGGATTTACTTGATTGATATCCCGAACACTGTATAGGTCGACACCATGATTTGCGACATAAGCGACCTGCAGCATCGCGGTTGAGGAAAGCGCCTGCTGAATATTAAAGTTCCAATTCTCCACGTAAGGCGTTTTGAGATTTTGGGTAGTGGCGAAGACGTTGCATTGGCTATCGATACTGCAGCCCTCGGTTGAAGAATCAGGAAATACTGGACCGGGACCCGCGCCCCAATTGATCTGGCTTACATCGGTAGACTCGACTAGAAATGCATTGATCGAACCATTTCCGGGAGTGACGCCCAGCCCTGCAGTAGTGGGATTCAGGTTCAGACCTCCGCCGCTAAACATGAAAGTGCGAATCGAGGGCTGCACGAAGATGATGCCGCCGCCACCGCGCACCACAGTTCTGCCGGTGCCAAACACATCGTAGGCAAAACCGAGGCGGGGGGAAAAATTGTTGAACCGCGTCGGGTAAGGTGAACTGATGCCGTCGCCCACCTGAACCACGCCTCCTGGATCGCCGTTGGATAAGGTCGGCTCATAGTTTGCCAACAGATTCCGCGAGTCTTTGATAGGGAAGACCACGCCATAGCGGAGGCCAAAATTTAGCGTCAGGCGCTTCGTCGCCCGGTAGCCATCCTGAACGAAAAGGCCAAATGATTTCATGCTCACGTTGCGCTGCGGGTTCCCGTAAAGACGCTCCCAGCGGTGTGGCGTTCCCGCGACGAAGTCCGTGAGATCGCTGAAGTCCACGCGCCCGCGGCCTTCGGTGGCGCGAAAATAATCCACATCTCCATACATGAACTGTCCGCCGAAGCGCAGCACGTGCTTTCCCGCCGTGTAGGAAACGGTATCGGACCAGTTCTGGGTCTTGCTGGGCGTAGTCTCTAACGGCCAGCCGGAATTGCCGCCCATGTAATCGAATTCATCGGTCCCTGGGTTGATGCGCGGGAAGCCAAAGAGCGCCGGGTCGGTAATTCCGGTGTCGATTCCGTAAGACGTGGGATTTACGTTGTGATCGAGCGGGAAGATGGCTTCACTGAAGCTGTCAAAGCTGTAGCGCGCCTCGTTGACCCAAGTCGAGTTCGGAGTCCAAACCCAGTTCACACCGAAAATCTGAGTTGTGGGGGTCGTCGTGGAGAGCCACTCAGGGCGAATCGGAATGGTATCCATCTCAACGAGATCGCTGTTGCCATAGAAATACCGGGCGCTCAATACGTGATGGTCATTCAGGTGATAATCGGTTTTTACGATGAGGTTATCGCCCCGATTGGTGTTGTTGAAATCGAAATCAATGGCCCCGGGATCGGATTGCTTGAGCGAGAAACCCGGGTTGGGCAGGAATAGCTTCGACAAAGACATGCTTAGAGGATTCGGCGTGCACGGGCCGTTGATTCCCTGGGTGCAATATGCGATCGCATCGGGAAGGCTATAGGTCGCCGACAGCGGGTTGCCCTGAGAATCTGCGATTCCACCTAATTGACTCGCGAGCGACACGGTTACCGGGCTGTCGTAGACGCCGGGGTTCCCCACCTTGTCGCGAATACCTTCATAATTTACGAAATAGAACCACTTGTCCTTTTTAATGGGTCCGCCAATGGAAACGCCGAACTCGTGCATGATGAGTGCGGACGCCTTTTGGGGCGCAGGATCGAAATAATTCCGGGCATCGAAGGCGCTATTGCGGGTGAAATAGTAAGCGCTTCCGTGAATGTCATTGGTGCCGGACTTGAGTCCGAGGTTCATGACCACACCGGGTTTGTCGCCGTACTCCGCCGAGGGACTTTCTTGCGTATTAAATTCCTCGATAGCGTCGAGGGGAAGAAAGCTGGCGGGCGTACCTTGAATTCCGGCCTCGTTCACAACCGATTCGCCGTAATAGACGTCATTGTCGGTCGCACCATCGATGAAAAAATTATTTTCGTCCGGACGATTGCCGTTGGAGGTAATCGATTGGAAGCCGCCGCCGGGCGTTCGCTGCACCCCGGGATGAAGCGGTAACAGATTTTGAAAGTCGCGGCCCTCCAGCGGCAATTCGTTGATCGCTTTGTTGCCCACTACTCCGTTGAGTGTGCTGTCTGTAGTGTCGAGCAATGTCTCTTCCCCGGATACCTCGACCGTCTCAGTCTCTGCCCCCGGCTGAAGGCGTAAATTTACCTGCGCATCGCGAGCGACTTCGAGAATCACCGAATTGCTTCTCGTTTTCTTGAAACCAGCCGCTTCTGCAGATACCGCGTACGTTCCCGAATCGAGATCGGGTGCGGTATATTCGCCAGCGTTGTTCGTGATCAGAGTTCGGGAAACGTTGGTTGCGACGTTGGTGACTGTAACTTTTGCGTTGGCAACGACTGCCCCGGAAGAATCGGTGACTGTGCCCAAAATCCGGCCCTGATAGGTCTGTGCAGAGAGCAAAGCAATATTAGACAGAATGATAAGCAAAACTTTGATGGCTGTGCCGGATCTCATGTGTGGCCCCCTGGGAAAGTTGCTCTAGAGCGGAATTTCGTCCAGCTTCACCGTGGCCTGTAGGACGCAACGCTCTTTAATCTTTAAATCTATCGGCCAACCGTAATTCCACTCCACTGTATTAACCGTCGAATGGGACTGTCAAGGAAAATGTCTCATTTTGCAACGTTTGTTGCGAATACTATCCACACTAAAATGTCCGATAAACCTTGACGAGATCGCCTTTCTCGGCGATGCTCTGCGATAACGATGAAAGCCACCCTCCGAACGAACAGAAAAGCTCCGGCCAGGTTTCAGATTGATATGGAGCGTCTCAGCCGGAAGAGGCGCGAGACCATTCGGCCGGTTCTCGAAAACCCTCAGGATTTTGTTCTGCTCAGTGCCCGCGCGCTAGGGAAGCGTTTGGGGATTGATGCCGCAACCGTGGTGCGCATTGCCCAGAGAATCGGTTTTGCGACGTACCGCGATTTTCAACGTTACCTGCATGGCATTTCGATTGCACGTGCAACTTCGCTGGACGCGATGATGGCGAGCGTACCTCCCAATGGCGGGATTATCGGCCTCATTCGAGATTCCCTGGACCGTGATTCAGCTAACCTGAATAGTTTGCGGCACAGTATCGATTTAGAATCGCTGGCTGCGCTCGCGGGCAGATTCTACAAATCATCCCGCATCCTGATCTTCGCGGGAGACTTGGCGGCTACTCTGGCCGCATACCTTGAGCACCAACTCACTATCCTATCTCTTCCGGTCGTTAGCGCCACGTCATGGGGGCGAATCATGCATTTCTCCAGAAGCGCGAGCAGAAAAGATCTGGTCATCGCAATCAGCTTTCGTAAGGGGCTGAGACAGACAGTGGAAGGTTTGCAGCAGGCGCATGGCAGGGGAGCATACTGCGTCGGCCTTACCGATACTTATGTGTCTCCAATTGCCCAATCTTGCGACCAGGTCTTCCTGGCTTCCATTGAGGCGCCTCCGTTTGGGGCTTCTTATATTGCTCCCATGTCGGTCCTCAACGCAATGTTGGTTGCTTGCGCCAACCATCGAAGATCCCGGACTCTCTCACTATTGCGGGCGGCAGATCGAGAAGAAAGGCACGGCTCGCGCTGGTACCAGATGTAATCTGCGTTACTGGACCACCGTACGCACACCGATGGCATAAATGTTTCGCTGTTTCGTTATGCCTGGCTATAATGCAACGAACGTTGCATCTGCAAGGACAATCTTTTGAAGATCGAATTTATCGCCGTCCGCGAGTTGCGGATGCACCTCAAAGAGCCCTTCGAGACGAGTTCCTCGATTACTCGCGAACGTCGTGTTCTCTTGCTGGAGGTTCGGTCCGACGGGCTCTCCGGCTGGAGCGAGATTACAGTAGATGAAGAACCCTTTTACAACAGTGAAACAACTGACACCGCATGGCACATTCTGCGTGATTTCATTGTGCCTCTGACCCTGGGAAAGATTGTCGAGACTGCTCAGGAAGCACGTACACTTATGAGCCGAATTCGTGGTCACGAGATGGCTCGTGCTGGACTCGAAAACGCACTCTGGGATATCGAATCCCAGCAGAAGGGAATACCGCTCCACAAATTGCTGGGAGGATCTCTGACCGAGATTCCTTGCGGCGTCTCCCTGGGCATTCAACCAGCCGTGGAGTTGGTGATCGCGAAAATTGAGCACGAACTGGCGGCGGGGTACCAGCGAATCAAGCTCAAGATCAAGCCCGGCAGTGACATCGGAATGGTCAAAAAAGTGAGGAAGATTTTTCCGAACGTGAAATTAATGGTGGATGCGAATTCCGCGTACGCTCTTCAGGATGCTGAGCTACTCAGGGAATTTGATAGCTGCGATCTCCTGATGATCGAACAACCGCTTGCCTGGGATGAGCTGTACCAGCATGCGAAATTGCAGGCGCTGATCCTAACGCCGATCTGCCTGGATGAGTGCATTCACAATGCGCACCATGCGCGCGCGGCAATCGAGCTCGGAGCGTGCATGGTGATCAATGTGAAGCTTGGGCGCGTGGGCGGACACTCAGAGGCTAAACGCGTGCATGATGTTTGCCGCGAGTGCAAGATTCCGGTATGGTGCGGCGGTATGCTCGAGTCGGGGGTTGGCCGCGTTCACAACATTGCGATGTCGACGCTGCCCGGTTTTATTCTTCCCGGAGATGTTTCAGCGAGCAAGCGCTACTGGGATGAGGACATTATTGAACCCGAGGTAGAGGTCACCACACGAGGAACAATAAAAGTGCCAGAATCGCCCGGTTTGGGCTATTCCGTTCGGCGTGACCGCATTGAGCGTCTCACGGTGCGCTCCGAAACCTGGCAAGTTTGATTAACAACTCTCATCTTCGTTCCACGCCGATGAATAAAATCAGCTTCTACCTCGTGCAATTGTTTACTTGCGCTCTCCTGCTTGCAGGACGCAGTCTGGCTCAGTCGAAACCGGCCGCGGATCTCATCATCACCCATGCCAGGGTGTGGACGGTTGATAAGTCTCACCCGAGCGCCGAAGCGGTGGCAGTGTTGGGCGATCGCATTGTCGCGGTCGGCTCAAATGCCGATATCGCCGCGTGGCGTGGCCCCGGCACAAAAGTGATTGACGCTGGCGGCAAACTGCTGCTGCCAGGTTTCAATGACGCGCATGTGCACTTCGTTTCTGGAGGACAACAACTCGACAATGTGCAACTGAAAGATGCGACCAGCCCGGAAGAATTCGCTCGCCGCATCGCGGAGCGCGCGGCAGTTACGCCGAAAGGCGAGTGGATTCTCGGCGGCGACTGGGACGAGACGAAATGGAATCCTCCCGACATTCCTACGAAGGAGTTGATCGATGCGGCAACGCCAAATACGCCAGTGTTTGTCGATCGCTATGATGGCCACATGGGGCTGGCGAATTCGGTTGCGCTGCGGCTTGCCGGCATTACAGCGAAGACGCCCGACCCGCTAGGCGGCACGATTGTTCGTGACGCGCAGCGCAATCCGACTGGAGCTTTGAAGGATGCGGCCACGGACTACATCGATAAGGTCGTACCGGATTTGACCCATGAGCAGCGCGTAAGAGTAGTGAAGCGTGCGTTGGCATACGCCGCGTCCGTGGGCGTAACCAGCGTACAGCATATGTCGGCGGACTATGAGGATATAAAAGTCTATTCCGAACTGCTTCAGCGTGGTGAGTTGACTACGCGCATCTATGCAGCTCCTCTGATTATCCACGTCGATGATCAGGCAAAGCTCGGCATTGGCCACGGCTTTGGTGGTCCGTATCTGCGGATCGGCGCGGTGAAGGCTTTTGCGGATGGTTCTCTCGGTTCGCGCACAGCTTATTTCTACGAACCTTTTTTGCACGATGGAAACAATCGCGGCCTTCTGGCGGACGAGATGCATCCCATCTCGCTCATGCGCGAGCGCATGATGAAGGCCGACGCGGCCGGATTGCAGATCTGCACTCACGCTATCGGTGATGAGGGTATATCGACGATCCTCGATTTGTACTCCGATGTGATCAAGGCACACGGCGACGGGGACCGCCGTTTCCGCATCGAGCATGCCCAGCACATGGCGGCGAAGGACTTCGATCGATTCGCCGGGCTTCACATCATCGCCTCGGTTCAGCCCTACCACGCGATCGACGATGGGCGCTTTGCGGAGTCGTATATCGGTCACGATCGCGCCAGCCGCACCTATGCGTTCCGAACCTTTTTGGATCATGGTGTCCGGCTGGCTTTCGGCACAGATTGGGAGGTGGCGCCACTTGATCCTGTCCTTACGATCTATGCCGCGGTTACTCGGGCAACGCTCGACGGCAAGAACCCAAACGGCTGGTTCCCGGAGCAAAAACTGTCGGTGGCGGAAGCCATCGAAGCTTACACAATGGGTTCGGCATACGCCGAGTTTCAGGAAAATGAGAAAGGTTCCATCACGCCGGGCAAATTGGCGGATATTGTTGTGCTCAGTGACGACATCTTAACCATCGCACCTGCTCAAATCCGAGATACCAAAGTTATCAAGACAATTGTTGGAGGAAAAGTCGTGTGGGATGCAAGCGAGCCTCCTTCCCCGAAAACAGCTGCACCCCAAAATTGAGATCTTAATCGACGCGCAGTGAGTGGGGATGAGTACGCCGGCAAGGAGTTCAGCCAAACTTAAGCAAGCTTTGAGACAATACTCTCAGGTTGTCACTTCTTCAGCTTCGCTTAAGGCGGAGTAGCGATACTAAAAAAGCCGGCAGCAATGCCGAATCTCTCCACCAGGAGTTACACATGCGCTTTTATCGAGAAGTAGTCGCGGCAGCTGTCCTCTCACTTGCAACGGTCTGCGCTGCGCAGAATTATCACGTTGCCGAACACTGGAAAGTTGGAGGGCAGGGCGGCTGGGACTACCTCCTCAGTGACGATGCGGCACATCGTCTCTACATCACGCACAACTCGAGGGTCGAGGTTGTGGATACCAGCACTGGCAAACCTGTGGGTGCCATTACAGGCCTGAAGAGCACGCACGGCATCGCACTGAACACGGATGGAAAGACCGGGTACATCAGCGATGGAGCCGGAAACGCAATCATCGTATTCAATCGCGCAGATTTCTCTGTTCAGGCAACTGTGCCGGCCGGCACAAATCCCGACGGCATTGCATTCGAGCCGATGACGAAGACGGTTTGGGCTTTCAACGGGCGCAGCAACAACATCTCGATATTGGACACCGCTTCCAAGACGATCGTTGCCACTGTGCCGCTGCCCGGCAAGCCTGAATTTCCACAGGCCGATGGACAGGGATCGGTGTTCGTGAACATCGAGGACAAGAACGAGATTTTGAAGCTGGATGCGGCCGGCCGTAAAGCTGTAGCCACCTGGCCGCTGACCGGTTGTGAATCTCCTTCTGGGATGGCCATTGACCGCGCCAAGCATCGTCTTTTCTCGGTCTGTGATGGGGGAAAGATGGCCGTCGTTGATTACGATTCCGGCAAAGTGCTGGGCCTGGCTGCCATCGGCGACTCGCCCGATGCCGCGGGCTTTGATCCGAAGCACGGATTGGCGTTCTCCTCAAATGGTGGCGACGGCACACTCACGATTGTGAATTCCGAGAAGCCCGGCTTTCCCGTGCTCCAGACAGTGACGACGGAAAAAGGCGCGCGCACAATGGCACTCGACGCCTCCACAGGGCGCGTCTATCTGGTGACGGCACAGTTCGGACCGCCATTGCCGCCAACTGATGCCAACCCACATTCGCGACGGAGCGTGGTGCCCGATAGCTTTGAAATTATTGTTGTGGAACGGTAATAGTAGAGCAACAACGGAAAAATCCCGATTTCTGTTTTGGTAGACAAGCCACGGCTTAGTCTTGTGGCCATCCGCTGTTATCGAGGTCCCAGGAAAAAGTTCGGTTGACGCAGCTCTTTATCGTTTTATAATAGTTCTCATCCGATAATCATGCGCCTCACCCATGAACAGTTCCGGGAGCTGGCCGATAAGCACGGTTTGGCGGTTACGCACCAGCGGCAGGTGGTCTATGAGGCCGTTATCGCTTCCCACGGACACTATTCCCCGGAGGACATTTACGCCGCGGTCCGGCGCCGGATTCCGTCAATCTCTCTTGCCACCGTCTACAACAATCTGCGGCTGTTCATCGAGTGCGGGTTGCTGCGGGAGGTTACTCCGCATGCGACCACGTTGCGCGTGGATGGCAATCTCAAACCTCATCACCACCTGGTCTGCTTGCGCTGCAAATCGGTGCAGGACATTGAAGGAGAGTTCATCGATTTCAAACGACTATCCCGGCATTTGCCGGATGGTTTTGATCTGACGCAGCCGCTGGTCGAGGTCTTCGGCCTCTGCCGCCGCTGCAGCGCTAAAAAATAATTTTTGTTTCACGCAGTATTCAATCCAAGATTCGAAGGATGAAAACATTATGGAAAATACGCTCGCGAATTCATCAGGAAGTGTTTCTCCCGAAACTAAAAACAAAAGCACCTTGCCCGAGGCCAAGTGCCCGTTTAATCACGCTGATTACGTGCCCACAAATCGCGATTGGTGGCCGAATCAGGTGAATGTTCAGGTCTTGCACCAACATTCGCCACTGTCCGATCCGATGGGCAAGGAGTTCAATTACGCGGAAGAGTTCAAGACGCTCGACCTGAATGCCGTAATCAAGGACCTGCATGCTTTGATGACGGATTCGCAGCAATGGTGGCCAGCCGACTTTGGCCACTACGGACCGCTGTTCATTCGCATGGCATGGCACAGCGCGGGCACGTACCGCATCGGCGATGGCCGCGGCGGTGCCGGAGACGGGCAGCAGCGCTTCGCTCCGCTCAATAGCTGGCCGGACAATGTGAACCTGGATAAGGCACGCAGGTTGCTATGGCCGATCAAGCAGAAGTATGGGCGGAAAATCTCGTGGGCTGATTTGATGATTCTCGCCGGTAACGTCGCCCTGGAATCGATGGGCTTCAAGACGTTCGGTTTTGGCGGCGGTCGCGAGGACGTATGGGAGCCCGAAGAGGTGAACTGGGGTCCCGAGGGTACATGGCTTGCCGACGAACGTTACAGTGGTGATCGCAATCTTCAGGGCCATCTCGGCGCGGTGCAGATGGGGCTGATCTATGTGAACCCAGAAGGGCCGAATGGAAAGCCGGATCCGATTGCCTCGGCACGCGATATCCGCGAAACTTTTGCCCGCATGGCGATGAACGATGAAGAGACCGTTGCACTCATCGCCGGCGGTCACACCTTCGGCAAAACTCACGGCGCGGGTGTTCCCGCTCAATATGTGGGCAACGAACCAGAAGGTGCCAACATCGAGGATCAAGGCTTCGGATGGAAGAATAAACTTGGCAAAGGTCATGGTGCTGACACGATTGGCAGCGGACTGGAAGTGATTTGGACCACAACGCCTACGAAGTGGAGCAACAACTTCTTTACCAACCTGTTCAGCTACGAATGGGAGCTGACGAAGAGTCCAGCGGGTGCGCATCAGTGGACTCCGAAAAATGGCGCAGGCAAAGCTACCGTGCCGGATGCGCACGATCCCTCAAAGCATCATGCGCCATCCATGCTGACCACGGACCTCGCCTTGCGGTTCGATCCTGCTTACGAAAAGATTTCACGGCGCTTCTACGAGCATCCGGATGAATTCGCAGACGCGTTTGCGCGGGCGTGGTTCAAGCTGACGCACCGCGACATGGGGCCGCGCGCGCGCTACCTTGGCCCGCTCGTTCCAAAGGAGACCCTGGTGTGGCAAGACCCTGTTCCCGCCGTGGATCATAAATTGATCGGGGAGAAGGACATTGCGGCTCTTAAGGCCAAGATCCTTGCATCCGGATTGTCGATTTCCCGACTGGTTACGACTGCCTGGGCATCGGCGGCATCATTCCGCGGCTCCGACAAGCGTGGTGGGGCGAACGGGGCACGCATTCGCCTTGCACCACAAAAAGATTGGGAAGTGAACCAGCCGACGGAACTCGCAAAGGTTCTGCCGAAGCTGGAAGCGATCCAAAAGGAGTTCAACAGCACGCAATCGAATGGAAATAAAGGGAAGAAGGTTTCGCTGGCTGACCTGATCATTCTGGGCGGCAATGCAGCAGTCGAGGAAGCTGCGAAGAAGGGCGGGCATGAGGTGAAGATTCCATTTACGCCGGGACGCGCGGATGCTTCGCAGGAGCAGACCGACGTGCACTCCTTCGCCGTGATGGAGCCGGTTGCAGACGGCTTCCGCAATTATCTCCGTAACGGGCAGGTTCAATCGGCTGAGGAGTTTTTGGTGGATCGAGCGCAGTTACTGAGACTGACTGGGCCCGAAATGACCGCACTCATCGGTGGCCTGCGCGTTCTGAATGCGAACTTCGGGCAGACGAAGCACGGCGTCTTCACCAACCGTCCCGAGACGTTGACCAATGATTTCTTCGTCAACCTGCTCGATATGAATACGAAGTGGGAGCCTTCATCAACCGAAGGCGTGTATGAGGGGCGCGATCGCGCGACGGGTAAAGCCAAATGGACGGGCACGCGCGTCGATCTCGTGTTCGGTTCGCACTCCCAGCTCCGGGCATTCGCGGAAGTCTATGCATCTAACGACTCGAAAGAGGCGTTTGTGAAGGACTTCGCGGCCGCGTGGAACAAGGTCATGAATCTTGATCGCTACGACCTTGCCTGAGTTTGGCGGAAAGAAGCTGTCGACTTAGTACGAAGTGGGTAGTGGGCTACTTTCAAAGTAGCCCGCTACTTTAGCCCTGTCCCTATTGTTTGGATCCAGAGAAATACGCCAAGCGTTTATACTTTGATCCCGGAGACCATCATGTCTATTAGCGAATTGCTGCTGCCTGAGCTGGACGAAGAAATGAAGAAGACGCGCACGACCCTGGAGCGGGTTCCTGCCGACAAGAAAGAATTTGCGCCTCATGCCAAGTCCATGCCGCTGGGCAAGCTGGCGCCTCACGTGGCGCAGCTGACTGGCTTCGGAGTGACGATCCTGACTACGCCCGAACTGGACTTTTCCAAGGGAAGTATCGCGCGGTTGCCGTTCGAGTCCACGGCGCAACTGGTGCAGGCATTCGATGAGGGGGCGGCCAAGGTTCGCGCCGCTTTGCAGGCTACACCCGATTCAGCCTGGAAAGAAAACTGGAAGCTGAGCTTTCAAGGCAAGACCATTTTTGAGGGAGAGCGATTTCTGGCTTACCGCGAAATGTTTCTGAATCACCTGGTGCATCACCGCGCGCAGCTTGGCGTTTATCTGCGATTGAACGATAAGCCCGTGCCCGCGACCTATGGGCCATCGGCGGATGACACGATGGGGTTTTGAAGTGCGTGTGAAAATAAGGTGGCTATCGCAGCGCTGAAGGCGCTGCGCCACCCAAAATCGAATCTTACGGCGTCATTTCTGCGGAGAATCAGTCTTCTCTTCGGCGCGCTTCAGCGCGGCCTCGACTTCCGCCTGGATTCGCGGATACACCGCGCGCATGGTCTCCGACGTCACCGCGGGCATTTCGTGTAGAAATTTTTGTCCGGGCGGCGAAGAATAAAATGTCACCAGCGCGTCGATATCGGACTTCGTAAAGTGCCGCTGGTAGATCGGGACCATGTCGCTCAGCATTGCGTCGAGAGGGAAGTTCTTGATCACATCCTCCGACTGGCGATCGAGGCGGGCGAGTTCCGCTTCGGTGACGTCCGGCCGCCGTTTCTTCATTTCCTCGCGGTTCAGACTCTGCATCTGCGCGAACACCTGCCGCATCGTCTTGTCCATTTGCTCGCGGCTCGCCATCACATCGAACAATTTCTTGACGTCTTCTTTAGACGCCGCGTCCGGTGCGATGGAGACGGTAGTCTGCGCACCAGCGCACATGGAGAAAGCGATGAGACCCGCGCACAAAAACGATTTCAAAGTCATAGAACCTCCGCCCAGCAAATGGCTATTATTCAGCCCTTGTAGTTCAGCGCCTTCAGTCCCAGGAATCTTGCCGAATCTCCCAACTCTTGCTCGATCCGTAGCAGTTGATTGTACTTGGCAATGCGGTCGGTGCGGGAAGCCGATCCTGTCTTGATTTGTCCCGCTCCCGTAGCAACAGCCAAGTCCGCAATAAAGGTGTCTTCAGTTTCGCCCGAGCGATGCGAGATCACCGACGTATATGCATTTCTCCGCGCCAGGTCGATCGCGTCCAAAGTTTCGCTCACCGTGCCGATCTGATTTACTTTCACCAGAATCGAGTTGGCAACGTGCTTATCGATCCCTTCCTGCAAGAATTCGACGTTGGTGACGAATAAATCATCGCCTACGAGTTGAATCTTGCCGCCGAGTTCTTTCGTCAGGTTCCCCCATCCATCCCAATCATTTTCGGCAAGGCCGTCTTCGAGCGAAACGATGGGATAATCGTTCACCCACTTCGACCAGAACTTCACCATGTCATCCGAACTTTTCGCGGACTTATCCGACTTTTTGAAGACATACTTGCCATCTTGATAGAACTCGCTGGCTGCGGGGTCGAGAGCGATTGCAATTTCTTCTCCCGGCTTGTAACCGGCTTTCTCAATGGCTTCCAGCACAACTTCGATGCCTTCGACATTCGATTTGACCGAAGGCGCAAATCCGCCTTCATCGCCGACTGCGGTGTTGTAGCCGCGCTTCTTCAACACGCCTTTGAGCGTGTGGAATACTTCCACGCCCCAACGCAGCGCTTCGGAAAACGAAGGCGCGCCGACCGGCATCACCATGAATTCCTGGAAGTCGACGTTGTTATCAGCGTGAGCTCCGCCGTTGAGGATGTTCATCATAGGCGTGGGCAGCGTGTTTGCGCCTGCGCCGCCGAGATAGCGGTAGAGCGGCAAGCCATATTCCGCTGCAGCTGCGCGCGCTGCAGCCATGGAGACTGCAAGAATTGCATTCGCTCCTAGTCGGCCTTTGTTCTCCGTGCCATCCAAATCGATCATCTTTTGGTCGAGCGCGCGCTGATCGGCAGCGTCGACGTTCGCCAGAGCTTCGGCGATTTCGCCGTTCACGTTCTCTACGGCTTTCAGCACACCTTTTCCGAGAAAACGCGCGTTGTCGTCGTCGCGCAGTTCAACCGCTTCGTGCTCGCCGGTCGACGCGCCACTGGGAACAATGGCCCGTCCAACTACCCCGCTCGCCAATTGGATTTCTGCTTCTACGGTAGGATTGCCCCGCGAATCCAGCACTTCGCGCGCGATGATTGCTGAAATATTGGTCATGAAGTCTTTTCCGTCCTTTTATCCTCGTATGAATTTTTAATCGTCATCGACTGCCCCACTCCGAGTCCGGAGAACACAATAGCGGGTGCCCGGCAAAGATAGCGGGGCTCCGCATATGATTTTTCCCAGAAATGGGTTGGAAAGTCACGATTATAACGGATGGGACATCAAGGCAGGGTGAGAACACTCACATCAGCAGGATCATTTGTGCTTATGCATAATCGCCGCATCTGTTCCTACCACTTCGGCGCACCCGCTTTACAGCCTTTTGCCGATACTCTGCAATTCACCCTCTACGTATAAACGATACGTAATCGACGCTTCGGTACGACGTCAAGGAGCGTTTAGGAGCCGAAAATGCGATTTGGACCCTTCCTCGTGATTTCTCTGCTGCTGATCATTCTGTGGGCCGGCGGCTTTCTGATGTTCCATGTGGCGAGTGGGCTGATTCATCTGCTGCTGCTTTTCGCCGTGATTTCTTTTGTGGCGCACCTGCTTATGGGAAGCAGGACCGCCTAAAGTTTTACCGCGGTTGGACGCGTGGTTAACCGACCCCGTCGGTGCAGCTTCGGCTGGTTTCGATGGGTCGATCTGCTTTACAGCAGGTGAAGTCTGAAAATTAAACTTGCACGGCGAAAGAGGAAACCATGAAGGATGCAAAGAAAAACAAATGTGCTCACGAGGTTTGCAGTTGTCCGGCGGCGGCTGATAGCAAATACTGCAGCCCCTATTGCGAAGGGGCAAAGGGAACGACTGAAATCGCATGCGGCTGCGAACACGCGGGCTGCGCGGGTAAAGTGTCATAACCATAGCCATTTTTCAGTCGCTCTGAAGAAGTAACACAGGTTGGACTGGAGTCACGCTTTGGTCCGCTCCAAAGATCTCGCGACCTTTTCAAAGTCATCAATGCTCATCGCTTTTGTGCTGGCGATGGCGGCGTTGTATTTCGGACGCCAGATCTTCATTCCACTGGCATTGGCTGTGGTCTTCAGCTTTCTGCTTACGCCATTTGTCGGTCTGCTGGAGAAGTGCCGCTTTAGGCGCGTTCCAGCAGTGCTCATGGTACTGGCGCTCTCGTTTGCATTGGCCGGAATCGTAAGCTGGGCAGTTGCGGGTCAATTAGTAGACATCATGGTTCACGTCCCGGATTACAAGGACAACCTGGATACGAAAATCGAATCTCTTCATGCCGCCAAGGGAGGAAACCTAAGTAAAGCCACCGCTACCGTGCAAGAGCTGAACAGGGAATTGGCCGGAGTCCCGGGCCGGATTTCCCCCGGACAAAGTGCAGATAAGGAAGCAGGAACGGCGCGCCCGGTTCGCCCGATTCCCGTTCAGGTTGCCGCGCCGTCCTCGAACATAGTTCAGGATCTTCGCGTTCTGTTGGGGCCGCTCGCAGGTCCTCTCGAGACCACAGCCATTGTTGTAATTTTCACGGTATTCATGCTGGTCAAGCGCGAAGACTTGCGCAATCGGGCGATCCGGCTGGCAGGGCGTGGTCAGCTGAACTTAATGACTCAGGCTCTTGACGACGCCGGCCGCCGGCTGAGTCGCTACCTCTTGCTCCAATTCCTGGTCAATGCGGGTTACGGCCTCTTATTCGGCGTGGCGCTTTATTTCATTGGAGTGCCGCACGCCCTGCTTTGGGGAGTCTTTGCAGCGCTCCTGCGCTTCATTCCCTACATTGGCACGCTCATCGCGGCAGCGCTTCCCGTGGCTCTCGCGTTAGCTGTTTTCCCCGGTTGGCGCCAGGCTGGAATAACGTTTGCGGCATTTGTGGTCATAGAGTTGACTGTCTCTAATATTATCGAGCCGCTTCTCTATGGCGCGCACACGGGGATTTCGTCGCTAGCTATTCTCGTGGCTGCGGTTTTTTGGGCGACGTTGTGGGGGCCCGTGGGGCTGATTTTGTCGACTCCCCTCACCGTATGCCTGATGGTTTTGGGGCGTTACGTTCCACAGTTGAATTTTCTCGAAATCGTGTTGGGCGACGAGCCGGTCCTTCCGCCGGAGCAGCAATTTTATCAACGCCTGCTGGCCATGGACCCGGAAGAAGCAAGAACGATTGCTGAACGTCATCTCAAAGAAAATCCCGTGGAGAGCCTCTACGAATCCATCTTCATTCCGGCTCTTCGCTTAGCAGAACAGGACCATCAAATTGAGGGTCTGGATGACGATACAAGAAGGTTCCTGTTGCGGAGCACCAGGGAATTGATTGAAGACTTTGGTGACCAACTCGCATACGAGCGGCCTTCAGCGGGCTCCGATGATGATCCCCCTCGGCAAGGTGAGCTCGTGGAATCAAACGCAACGATTGCATGTATCCCGGCCAGAAATGGTCCCGATGAACTGGTTGCAATCATGTTGGCGCAATTGCTTCGCCATGCAGGCTTCCCCGCTCATGAGCTGAAGGCGGGAAGCATGGAAGAGATGCTCGCGGCGGTTTCACAGCACCAGTACAACATCGTTTGCGTTTCTTCACTTCCGCCCTTTGCCATAGGGCAGACCCGCGCGCTTTGCAAGCGATTGCAGGCCAGCACTCCCGGGGTGCAGGTCATCGTTGGTTTGTGGAACCTTGAAGGCGGCATTTCAGCGGCTCAGGAACGGCTTGGAGCCGGTTGTTTCAACGCGGTCACCACCACCTTGACGGAAACGCTCGAACAAGTTCGAAAAATCACGAATTCTAGAGTTGCCGCGGAGGCATTTACGGGAGACGAGCAGATCCCAGCCCCGACCCAAATTTGAAGGCCTAGCTTAGCTCCAAACGCATCACGATTACTTCCGTGACCCCACCCGCCAGAGCTTGGACCTTTTGCCAATCGCTATAATCTAATGAAGACGCGGTTTGGGGCGGAAGTGTGGCAAAAAGCCTGACCTGAAACCAAGGCACCTCGAATCCATTAGGAAAACATGACGAAAGCACATCAGCATCCTCTGGAAAAGGTCTTCGAGAGCCGCATCGCCATCATCGATGGAGCGATGGGCACGACCATCCGCACCTATGGCATGAAGGAAGCGGACATTCGCGGTGAGCGCTTCAAGGATTCGAAGAAAGACCTGCTGAACAATGGGGATCTCTTTACTCTGACTCAGCCGAAGATGATTGGCGACATTCATCGCCGTTTTCTTGAAGCGGGCGCGGACATCATCGAGACGAACACCTTCGGTGCGACCAGCATCACGCAGAGCGAATTTTTTGTGGACGATCCGCGGGAGCAAGGCGGCCGGAAGGATCCCGCGTTCTACCAAAAGGTCATCGACGACTCGTTTCTCAATGATCTGGCCTGGGATATCAATGAGCAATCGGCGCGGCAGTGCCGTGAGTGGGCCGACCGTGTAGGAAGCGCAACTTCGCGCCAGCGGTTTGTGGCTGGGGCGATTGGGCCGCTGACCGTGTCACTTTCGAATTCCCCTGATGCCGATGATCCAGGTTTTCGCGTGGTCACCTTCGATCAGGTCAAGACCGCCTATGCCCACCAGGTGCGTGCCCTCATGGCTGGTGGCTCGGATATGCTTCTGGTCGAGACAATTTTTGATTCACTGAACGCCAAGGCAGCGCTGGTTGCCATCCGGGAAGTTTTCGACAAAGACGGTAAGGAGTTGCCGGTAATGATCTCGGCAGCCGTGGGGCGCGGCGGTGAGACGCTGATCTCCGCGCAGACCACGGAAGCATTCTGGAATGCGGTGCAGCATGTGAAACCGCTATCAGTCGGTCTCAACTGCTCTCTTGGTCCCGATCTCATGTATCCGTTTCTCGAGGAACTTTCGGAGAAGGCAGACGTTGCAATCTCGTGCTATCCAAATGCTGGTCTGCCGAATCCTTTGTCCGAAACCGGGTTCGATCTGGGACCGCAGGATATGGCCCGCTATCTAGGCAACTTCGCACAGGCAGGGCTGATCAATATTGCCGGCGGTTGCTGTGGCAACACGCCCGAACACATTGCAGCGATCGCCAAAGCGCTCGAAGGCCAACCTCCGCGAAAATTGGGGAGGACGGCCCATGCTGAAGAATCCTTCGCCGGCCAGATCGAGAGTCGAGCGTGAGCGTGTCCGAAAACATAAGTGTGCCTGTGAGCGTGACTGCGCGCGCATCCGTCAAGCCGAAGCCGCTGCGCCTTTCGGGGTCGCAGCCCTTCACCCAGCAGGCCGGCGTCTACATCATGATCGGGGAGCGGACCAATGTTGCCGGTTCGCCGAAATTCGCCCGCCTGATCAAAGACGGCAAATATGAAGAAGCAGTAAGCGTAGCCCGGCAGCAGGTCGAGAACGGAGCCAACGTTCTCGACATCTGCATGGATGAGGGCATGATCGACGGCGTTACGGCGATGACACGCTTCCTGCAATTGCTTGGAAGTGAGCCGGAGGTCGCCAAGGCGCCTTTCATGGTGGACTCCTCGAAATGGGAGGTCATCGAGGCGGGCCTGAAGTGCATGCAGGGCAAAGGCATTGTCAATTCAATTTCGCTGAAAGAAGGCGAAGAGAAATTTCGGCAGAATGCCGCGAAGGTTCTGAAATATGGCGCGGCCGTAGTCGTGATGGCCTTCGATGAACAAGGCCAGGCCGCTACTTACGAAGCCAAGATCCGAATCTGCGAGCGTGCCTATCGCATCCTCGTGGACGAGGTTGGGTTTCCTCCTGAAGACATCATCTTCGACCCCAACATCCTCACAGTTGCCACCGGTATGGAAGAGCACAACAACTACGCGGTCGATTACATCAACGCCACGCGTTGGATCAAGGCGAACCTGCCGCACGCGAAGGTGAGCGGCGGCGTCTCCAACATCTCATTCAGTTTTCGCGGCAATAACAAGGTCCGCGAAGCGATTCACTCCGCGTTTCTTTATCACGCCATCGCGGCGGGCATGGACATGGGCATCGTGAATGCCGGCATGCTTGAGGTGTACGAAGAGATTGAGCCAGAGTTGAAGGTGCTGGTCGAGGATGTGCTGCTAAACCGCCGTCCTGACGCAACCGAGCGCCTGGTTGACTACGGCGAAACGCTGAAGAATGTCGGCGCGGTGGTAAGTGAGAAAAAGGCCGAAGAATGGCGCAAAGGCACGGTCGAAGAGCGTCTTTCTCACGCGCTGGTTAAGGGGATCGACACCTATATCGAGATCGATGCCGAGGAAGCCCGCGTCAAACTCGGCCGGCCTCTATTGGTGATTGAAGGCCCGCTGATGGCGGGCATGAGCGTTGTGGGTGATCTGTTCGGAGCCGGCAAAATGTTTTTGCCGCAGGTGGTCAAGTCTGCGCGCGTCATGAAGAAAGCGGTGGCGCACCTCACGCCCTTCATGGAAGCCGAGAAGGAAGCCAGAGTTGCGGCGGGGGAAGTGGTCAAGGCACAGGGAAAAATCGTATTAGCAACCGTCAAAGGTGACGTTCACGACATTGGGAAGAATATCGTTGGCGTCGTCCTCGCCTGCAACAATTACGAAGTCATCGACATGGGAGTGATGGTTCCCTGCGAAAAGATCCTCGAACGCGCCAAAGCGGAGAAGGCGGACATGATCGGCCTAAGCGGACTGATCACTCCCTCGCTCGATGAGATGGTGCACGTGGCGCGCGAGATGGAACGGCAGGGTTTCAAGTTGCCATTGCTCATCGGCGGAGCGACTACAAGCCGGGCCCACACGGCCGTCAAGATTGCGCCGCATTACAGTGAGCCGGTCGTCCACATTCTCGATGCCAGCCGGGCGGTGCCGGTGACGACCAGCCTTCTGAGTGAGGACGGCAAAGAAGCCTTTGTGGCGCAGCATCGCGCCGATTACGAGGCGCTCCGCAAAAACCACTCCGCGCCGAAGCTGACGGTCGTCTCACTTGAGGCCGCGCGAAAAAGACGGACTCCAATCGACTGGCGCGCTGAAGACCTGCCTACACCTGCATTTACCGGCGTGCGCGTTCTGGATAATTTTCCTCTGGCCACGCTGCGCGAATTCATCGATTGGACACCGTTCTTCCACACCTGGGAATTGAAGGGCGTTTACCCGCGCATTTTCGAGCACCCAGAGTACGGCGCTCAAGCGCGCCAGATCTTCGACGAAGCCAACGTTCTCCTGGATGAAATCATTGAGAAGAATCTGATCACGGCGCGTGGCGTGTACGGCTTCTTTCCCGCGAGCGCGGTGGGCGATGACGTTGAGCTTTACACCGACGGTACACGCAAAAAAGTGCTCGAGCGCTTTCACTTTCTCCGCCAGCAATCGAATAAAGAGGGCAGTGAACCGTGCCGCTCGCTCGCCGACTTCATCGCGCCGAAGGAAACAGGACTCGCTGATCACATTGGTGCCTTCGCTGTAACCAGCGGGATTGGTCTGAAAGAGTTGTGCGACGGCTTCCGGGCCATGCACGACGACTACAACGCGATCATGGCGGAAGCCATCGCCGATCGCCTGGCTGAAGCTTTTGCGGAATGCCTGCACAAGCGGGTGCGCTGTGAATGGGGATACGGCCGCGACGAAGGTCTGAGCAATGCGGATCTCATCCACGAAAAATATCGCGGGATCAGGCCGGCTGCGGGTTACCCGGCGTGCCCGGACCACACAGAAAAGGGCCCGCTTTGGCGTTTACTCGATGTGCAGGCGAACATCGGAATGTTGATTACGGAGTCGTATGCGATGTGGCCCGGCTCGAGCGTGAGCGGGCTCTACTTCGCCCACCCGGAATCGCGATATTTCAGCCTCGGCAAAATCGATCGCGACCAGGTCGCCGACTATAGCGAACGCAAGGACATGTGTGTGACAGAGGTCGAGCGATGGCTGGGGCCAAACCTGAACTATGACCCCGAGGAATAGCGCCTCAATAGTCCCGTGTCAAATCCCGCGTGCGGCGGTAGCGCGCAGGGCCATTTCGCGGGCTGCGCGCAACTGCGTAACCGGATCGCCGCTGGGGTGGAACTCCATCGCAACCATCCCGGTGTAATTCAATTCGGCTAATTTGCGAAAAATATTTGTGTAGTTGATCTCTCCCGTCCCCGGCTCGTGACGGCCGGGAACGTCCGCAACGTGCACGAGTCCCAGATGCGGGAGGCTTTTCTCCAGTTTCTCGATGAGATTGCCCGCAGCGATCTGCTCGTGGTAAAGGTCGTAGAGCAAACGCACTTGCGGGTGGCCGGTCGATTGCACAACGTCCAGCGCTTCGGAGATTTCCGGCAAGAAATACCGTGGGTTTTCTTCAGGGTCGATAGTCTCGAGCAGCAACCGCACCGGCTCATCGTTGATCGATTTACCGTGGACGAGATCCGCGGCGGCTTTCAGCGTGTCGATACAACACCGATGCTGCACTTCGCGCGGCATTCCCGGCACACGGTTACCAGAGAGCAAAATCAGGTTCGGGCAATTGATTTTCTCCATGATTGGCAACACATGCCGCAGTTCGTCTAGCAGTGGTTGCCTGTGGTCGGGGATGCTTACGCCGTACTTCAGCCCGGCCGTACAGTCGAAGTTAATGCCGAGTTCTTTGCGTTTGACGTTGGCTCGCTTAAAATCCGTTTCTGTCCATGCGTCGTATTCGCCCACCAATTCCACATTTTTATAGCCGGCTTCCGCCACTTTTTCCAGACGCTGTTCGAAGGGGAGATCGGTGAACACTGTCCAGAGCATGACCGACAGCTTGAAGGGCACTTCGGCCTCTTTGCTCTTGTTTGGCGCCTGGATTGAGGCTTCGCCGGCCAAACTGGAAATAGGACTCATTCCATAAGCTCCGGCTACGGTTCCAGCAACCTTTTGAACAAACGCTCGTCGATTCATCATTCACCTTTCGCAAGCAGGAAATCCGCTCGATTCACGTTGCGATTGCGCGAAGGTATCACAACTCGTATTCGGACGGAGGACCGACGGATTAAACTTCAACACTCCTCCTTATGGAGGATGCGGAAGCATCTCCGTTCCACTTAGAATTGCTGATTTGTTTACACAACCGGCTGGCTACGCGGAAATCCGAGGTCGACGGCAATCATGGAAAGACGACAGTTCATAAAAACAACCGGCGCTCTGGTAGCCGGAATGCTGGCGGGGAGCGCGTTCGCCGATACTTCCTCTTCTGGTCAGCTCGAGGGGGGACGACTTGTCCTTCCGATGAACCGGAACTGGTTGTTCAGTCGTTCCGCGATTGCCGACGCGCGGGCAAAAGTCTTTGACGATTCTAAATTTGAGCGCGTGGTGGTTCCTCATGCCAATGTTCGCGTGCCGTGGCACAGCTTTGACGACAAAGACTACGAATTCGTTTCGGTCTATCGCCGTCATTTCAGGCTACCCCCGGAGGTGCGGGGTCGGCATGTTTTTGTTGACTTCGAGGGGGTGATGACGGCCTCAACGGTTTGGCTGAATGGAACGCGCCTGGGCGAGTACAAAGGCGGATATACGCCTTTTTCTTTTGAGCTGACACCGCATCTCGACTTTGAAGCTGACAACGTAATTACCGTCGAAGTGGACTCCACCGAGCGCAAGGACATTCCGCCTTTCGGGAACCAGATCGACTACCTCACCTTCGGCGGCATCTATCGCGAAGTTGCGCTGCGCATTGTTCCCTCAACTTTCATCGAAAACATCTTCGCGAAAACAAAAAATGTGCTCACCTCAAATCCCCACCTTGAGGTAGAGTGCTTCCTGCAGCATCTGGAACCATCCCGCGATGCGCTTTCGCTTGAAGTCACGCTGCGCGATGGAGATCGTGTACTCGCCACCGGTACACAACGAGTCGTGCCGGCCTCGGCCTCAAGTGATCCCGTACCTTACTCCGTGCGACTGGAGAATCTCGGGCCTGTCGTACTCTGGGATCTGGCGCGGCCAAAGCTCTACGCTGTGCAAGTTCGGTTGCTGAATGGATCGCGGGTGGTCGACAAGGATTTCCGCACGATTGGTTTTCGCGAGGCGCGGTTTACCGAACATGGTTTCGAACTAAACGGCAAGGTCATCAAGCTGCGCGGGCTCGACCGTCATCAAACCTTCCCTTTTGTGGGGCAAGCCATGCCGGGGCGTGTGCAGCGGCGCGATGCACAAATCCTGCGCAACAATTTTAAATGCAATATCGTGCGCACCTCGCACTATCCTCAATCGCGGCATTTTCTGGATGCTTGCGATGAACTTGGCCTTCTGGTTCTGGAAGAAATTCCCGGCTGGCAGCACATCGGCGACGCAGAGTGGCAGGATCTCTCCGTGGACAATGTACGCCGCATGATTCGCCGCGATTGGAATCATCCCTCGATTATTTTGTGGGGAGTCCGCATCAACGAATCCCGCGACGACCACGACTTCTACACTCGTACCAATGCTCTGGCCCATCAACTCGATCCGACGCGGCAGACGGGAGGCACCCGAAATTTCGAGAGCTCGGAGCTTCTGGAGGATGTGTTTACCATCAACGATTTCGGATTTCCACTCCAAGCGCCGAACCATCCCCTGTATCTGAATACGGAATTCATTGGGCACACCTATCCCACCAAGAGCTTTGACAACACGGAACGCCTTACGGAACACACTCTGCGTCACGCCCGCATCCACAATCAGCTCGCGTCGAATCCGCAGTACGCTGGTGGAATTGGCTGGTGCGCCTTCGACTACAACACGCATTTCGATTTCGGTTCCGGTGACCGGATTTGTTATCACGGTGTGGCCGACATTTTCCGTGAGCCCAAACCAGCTGCAGGTTTCTATAAATCGCAGTGTGATCCGGAGGAAGAAATTGTGTTGGAACCCGCCTTCCGCTGGGCGCGAGGGGATGAATCGATTGGGTTCAGCAACGCCGTGGTCTGCTCCAACTGCGACCATCTCAAGTTCTATATCGATGACAAGCTGATCGCCGAGATTGATCCCGACCGAAGCGAGCTCGGCAACCTACGTTATCCGCCTTTCGTTCTTCACACGCGGCCGTTCCGTAATGCTTGGGGGGATCTGCGGATCGAGGGCTACATTCGCGGCAAGCAAGTGATCGTGAAGCGATGCTCGGGTAAAGGGATTGACCAACAGTTGTCGATCTTGCCCGACGACACAACCCTGGTTGCCGACGGTGCCGATACAACGCGAATCGTGCTGCGCGTCACCGATGAATTTGGCATAATCCGCTCTTTCGCTAATGATGCCATTCAGTTGAACGTTGAGGGCCCAGCGGAAATTATTGGAGACAATCCTTTTGCGCTTGTGGGTGGAACTGGGGCGGTGTGGCTGCGAGCGAAAGAACACGCGGGAAGAGTGAGACTAACAGTAGTGCATCCGGTTCTGGGCAAGCGGCAGGTCGAATTCGAGATCGCTGCTGCGCCACCGGAAGTTGTGTAGCTGTCTCCTATTTGATACCCGAAAAGGATATCCATGAATATCCGTCGCTGGATTTGGTCCGTCGCATGGCTGTTGTTTTTGCCATCTCGAACGCCTGCTCAGTCAGGCCCTGCTTTGCATCCATTTACCATCGACCATCGCGAAGCACTGCTCGCGCACTCGCCAGTGGATGTCTCATTTCTGCTCGATGCTCCTGCAGGCAAGCACGGCTTCGTCCGCGCCCTGGGTGCCCATCTTGTAACCGGCGATGGAAAGCGCATTCGTTTTTGGGGAGTGAACATCACCGACTGGAGCAAAGGTTCGGTCATGATTCCATCTAAGGACGATGCTCCGCTATGGGCCGCGACGCTGGCCCGGTTTGGAGTGAATTGTGTCCGCTTACAATTTCTCGATCTGCCCACGCCGCGTGGGTTGATCGATGGAAAGCGTGATGACACCCGCGCGCTCGATCGGGAAGCGTTTGACCGCGAAGATTTCTTCCTCGCAGAGCTGGAAAAGCGGGGCATCTACATTAATTTCAACTTGCTGGTCGGCCGCCCATTCAAAGCCGGCGACGGCGTTCAGGACTACGAGAAAATCCGCGAGGGCGCGAAGGGAATCAGTTTGTACGATCCGCGCATCATCGAACTGCAAAAAGAGTACGCGAAGGAACTGCTGGCTCACTACAATCCCTACACCAAAAGCGAATACCGCAATGATCCGGCAGTGGCGATGGTCGAGATCAACAATGAAAACGCACTCTGGATCGGCGCTCACGGCCCTACGTTGTATTACGACCAAGAACTTGCCGATCTCTACAACGCGTGGCTCAAGAAGAATCTTAACGAAGAGGATCTCAAGAAGTTGAAGGAGATAGCCGGAGTCAGCGGGGATGATGCCGTTCCTCTGCTGCAAGGTAGGAAAGAGATCGAGACCGCTCCAAAACTGCGATTCTACGCGGAGTCCCGCTTCTTCCTCGATATCCAGCGCGGCTACTGGGAAGAGATGCGCGGCTATCTAACAAAAACTCTCGGAGTGAAGTCATTGATCATGACCACTGCCGACCATGGCCACACCAGCAGCGGATATCCTCTGCTGCTCGCGACTTCGACATTCGACACTAACGATGGCCATACCTACTGGCAACATGACTGGGAAAACAAAATCAAAGCGCCCATGGTGAACGATCCATTCAACTCGACCGTGGTTGAGTTGTCCCGTACTCCCGTTGCGGGGAAACCCTACACTGTCAGCGAGGTGAACAATCCATTTCCCAACGATTGGGCGAGCGAAGGCATCCCGATTCTCGCGGCGTATGCCGATTTCCAGGATTGGGATGCGATCATCTGGTACACCTTCGAGCCTAAGGCGTCGCCCAATTGGAGACCTTATATCGGAGACGCGTTTGACATTTCGCTTGATCCCGTCAAAATGCCGCAGTTGGCCGCGGGAGCTTTGATGTTTCTACGCGCCGATGTGAGCCCCGCGAAAACAGTGGTTGAACGCTCTTATACGCGCGACCAGGTCTTTGACAGCGCGCTGCTGCTGCCAGCAACGGATCGCCCCTATTTCACGCCGGGGTTTCCATTGGTTACGCCGTTGCAGCATGGCTCGCGCATTCTTTCGCTCGAGAGCGCTGCGGCGAAGCCGGTCGCGGTGCCCAAAGTCTCAAATCCTATCGTCTCCGACACAAATCAGTTGTCATGGTTCAACCCATCGACGATGACTGGGCTGGTGACCGTGGATACGCCACGGTCTCAGGCCTTGATCGGGTTCGTCAAGGCAAACGGAAAATCCGTTACGAATCTGTCGGCGAATATAGAAAACCGTTTCTGCACGATTTGGATTACATCACTAGATGTCGAGCCGATTGCTCACTCGTCGAAATTGCTGTTGACACTCGGATCGCGCGTCGAAAACGAAGGCATGCGCTGGAACGACCGGCGCAGCAATTTGTCGGAGTGGGGCGGATCGCCAACACTGGTTGAGCCGGTCGTCGGACGGATCACGCTCCGAAGTCTTGAGCGCGCCAAAATTGTTTCTGCTCAACCGCTCGATGGCTCGGGCCAGCCCATGGGAGAACCGGTCCGCGCCGAGAAGAAATCTAAAGGTTGGGAGATTCCTCTGGGCAAGCCGGTTACGACCTGGTATGAGGTGACAGTCACGCGCTAACTAGATTCCATAGGCGTCGACGATTTCGCTGACGGACTCAGGCGCAAGTCTGTGACGATCAAGTTCACAATACTATCAACCGATTGGCTAACATTGATCACAAGCGCTTCGGAAGAACCCGGCTCTTCTAAAGCAGCAAACTGACTTTTCAAAAGTGATTCCGGCATGAAGTGTCCCGCGCGAGCGCGGAGCCGGCGGTCGATTTCTTCATACGTGCCCTTGAGGTATACGAAGCGCACAGCCTCGCGGTCCGCGACTCCTTCGATTAGCGCCTTACGATACTGTTCGCGCAGTGCAGAACAGGCCAAGACCACATCGCGTTTGTCTACGATCCATGTACGGATGGCGACATTCAGCGTCTGAAGCCAAGGCTCGCGGTCGGCGTCAGTGAGCGCCTCGCCGCGGTGCATCTTTTCAATGTTTGCAGGCGAATGCCAGTTGTCGGCATCTTCAAACACCCGGTTCAAGCGGACGGCGAGCGCCTCTCCTACAAACGTCTTACCCGAACCGGATACTCCCATGACCACGATGACCATAGATTCTGCATCATATTATCTTGTTGCGCCTTACCATTGGGCAGACATTCGTTGCCGCGTTTTATCCCCCTCGCAAAATGGTCCGGCGCTATAATGCACATCGCGAAGGGCAGGGAATCTCACATGGATTGCGCGCGGGGCTTAGGTTTAGCGTTAAGCATATGCGTGCTCTCCGCCAGCGTCTGTGCTCTCAGCGATGCGCCGATCAACTACACTTCGCGCATCTGGCAGATGCAGGATGGCCTTCCCGAGGAGACGGTCCAGTCCTTCGCGCAGACCAAAGACAGATATCTTTGGATCGGCACTACCGGTGGTTTGCTCCGCTTCGATGGCGAGCGCCTGGTTTTGTTTGATCGCGATAATACCTCCGCTTTTACCGACAATAATGTTTTCAGCCTGACCGTCACCACTGACGATGCCCTTTGGATTGCGACCGAGGGTGGTGGCCTCATCCGTTATAAAGACGGCATATTCCGTCACTTCTCAGGAAAAGATGGCCTGCTTAACGATTTTGTACGGGCGGTTTACCAGGACCGTAAGGGACTGATATGGATCGGAACCGACAATGGATTGTTTCGAGTCATAGGAGATCGGATCGAACGTGTCGACAACACCAAAGGCATTCCTCCCATCGCCGTGCATGCCATTCACGAAGACAATCAAGGGAGACTCTGGGCCGGCGGCTCGAAGTTGTTTTGTCTCAACGGAACCGCTTATCAGGAATACCGGCTGGCTGAGGAGGGAAGTCAGAATCGCGTTAAATCGATAACACAAACTCGAGATGGCACCATGTGGGTGGGTACCATCGGCGGTCTGTATAGCAAAGTCTCGGGATCGGATTCTTTTCGCAGAGTGCAAGAGACCAGTGGAACTGTCCGTTTTCTCCAGGAAACTTCTGACGGCACTCTCTGGATTGGCACCATTGGTCACGGAATTTATAAATACTGGAAACATGCATTTTCTCAGATGACAGCGCCGGGAAGTCTGCCCAGCAACACAGCCTTGAGTCTGTTCGAAGATATCGAGAACAACATCTGGGTAGGAACGCAAGCAGGAATGATGCGCCTGAGCAAGACCCCGATCCGAACCGTCGTTCTGCCCGATGCTGGCGACTACGATGCCGAAACCGTCTACGAAGACCACAACGACGATCTCTGGATCGCGGCCGCCAATCTTTTTCGATTCCACAACGGCCAGGCGACGCGAGTCGATTTTCCTGGAATTACCGGTGTGCGCGTTCGCAATGTATTTCAGGACAATCAAGGCGCGCTCTGGATCGGAACCGAAGGCAGGGGTGTGTTCCGGCAGAGTGGCGGCAAGTTGGACCACTACATGGTCAAGGATGGCCTGGTAAATAATTTTGTTCGCGCCTTTCTGCAGGGCCGTGACGGCAGTATATGGATTGCCACCGATGAGGGAGTAAGCCGCTGGCACGACGGCCAATTTACCAACTATCAGGAACGCGACGGACTTTGTTATTTCAGCACTCGAACGTTGGCGGAAGATCGTAATGGAGACATCTGGATTGGGACGGACCGCGGAGTAAGCCATTTGCAGGGCGCCAGCTTCGCTAAAGACGGGGTCACCGAGGGGCTTCGGCACGAAAAAATCTGGGCGATTCGTGAAGACTCGGACGGCGGCCTGTGGTTCGGGACCAGAACCGGCGGGCTCTATCGCTGGCGTTTTGGAAAACTCACCCACTTCACAACTGCGCAGGGCCTCGCCAGCAACAGTATTTATGAACTGCTTGAAGACCGTCGCGGAAATTTCTGGATCAGCGGTCCCAATGGTATCTCTGTGATCAGCCGGCGAGAACTAGACGTCATTGCGGAGGACCCATCGCATCCGCTTTCTCTGACCCTATACGGCATCTCCGACGGTCTGGAAACAACCCAGATGTACGGCGCAGAAAAGCCCGGCGGCGTTGTCACATCGCTTGGCGAAGTCTGGTTCGCCAGCAACAAAGGTCCGGTCCGCGTCTCTTTGAATCCCACTCCGCCGGTGGGCCCGGCGCCGGTGGTAATTGACTTTGTGCTGGCCGATGGTATTCAGGCGCAGGATCTGCGAAGAATTTCTCTCACTCCCGACAACGCTAAGATCGAAATGCACTACAGCGTCATTCAACTTCGCTCGCAGGAGCAGGTTCGGTTTCGATACATGTTGGAGGGCTTCGACAAGACCTGGACCGATGCATCCTCCCGCCGCGTGGCTTACTACACAAATCTTCCGCCGGGACGTTATCAATTCCGCGTGGCGGCGTTCGAGATGAGCGACCCGCGGCAGATCGCGGAAACTTCCGTCGAAATTATTCAAAAGCCGCATTTCTATCGCACTGCATGGTTCATGGGTTGTTGTTTGTTATCTCTTGGGGCCAGTGTGTGGGGAGGCTATAAATTCCGCATGCGCCAGGTACACTCCCGTTTTAAGGCTGTCTTGAACGAACGCAACCGGCTGGCGCGGGAAATGCACGATACTCTCATTCAAGGTTGCGCCGGAGTTTCGGCGTTGCTCGAGGCGCACTCCAGTCTCGGCGAGAGCGAAGCCTCCGCTAAAGAAGATTTATTGAGCTGTGTGCGCACCCAGTTGCGCACCACCATCAACGAGGCTCGCGAAGCCGTTTGGGATCTCCGCCACGCCGATGGTTCTGCTACGGCGATCGGTCCAATCCTCGGTGATATGACTCAGCAAGTCAGCCATGAGTTTGGAGTGCCCGTGGAATATCGCACCTCGGGAAGGCCCTTCGATCTGGATCAATCGACTGCACACGAACTGCTCATGGTGGTGCGCGAGGCCCTGCATAATGCGATTCGTCACGGTCAGCCGCGAACCGTACAAGTAAACATCGGCTTCGAGAGCAGGGAATTCAAAGTGCAAGTGCGCGACGACGGATGCGGTTTCGACCCGGAAGCGGCGTCTTCGCAACCCAACGGTCATTATGGCCTGGTTGGCATCCAGGAGCGTGCCAAGCGGATTGGTGGAATACTCATTTTGAATAGCTGGCCCGGCGGTGGAACGGAGTTGACGCTCTCCGTTCCGCGCAAGGCCTCGGCCGCAGAAGATGGAGTCACGCGCATATGAACACGATCAACAGCGAAAAAATAAAAGTAATGGTTGTGGATGATCATCCACTGATGCGCGTAGGCGTGGCTTCAATTGTGAATGCGCGTGTCGATATGACAGTCGTGGCCCAGGCCGGTACCGGAGAAGAAGCTGTCACACTTTTTTTCAAGCACAAACCGGATGTGACGCTCATGGATTTGCGGTTGCCGGGAATGAGCGGGGTGGATTCCATTCGCTCCATTCGCGAAACTCACCCGCGAGCTCGATTTGTAGTTCTAACAACCTACGAGGGCGATGCCGATATCCATCGCGCTCTGGAGGCGGGGGCGCAGGGCTACGTGATTAAAGGCATGCCCTATCAAACGCTGGTGGAAGCGCTGCAGCGCGTACACAAGGGTGGACGTTTCTTGCCGCCGCCGGTTGCCCGCGCCCTGGCTTCGCGCATGCCGGACTCCGAACTCAGTGCGAGAGAACAAGAAGTTCTCTCTCTGCTTGCCAGCGGAAAAAGCAATAAAGACATTGCTGCCAGTTTGCACATCACCGAAGCCACCGTGAAGTGTCACGTCAGCGCGATTCTGCTGCGGCTGAACGTCAGCGATCGCACTGAGGCCGTAGTCACGGCCCTGCAGCGCGGCCTGGTCCACCTGGAGTAAGCCCCATCTACGATTCACATACCTGTTGTCAAGATAAATACTTATTTTCTACTATCCGACTTTTGGCGGATTCGCGGATCGCCGCGCCATCATAGGATTCCTCGTCGGTGATATAGGCATAGTTTCAAACTCTGTGTCGACGGTGGTCGTGCGCCCGATGTTCCCTGACGACTTCGGCGCACTGGCGGGCAGAGTTAACTCTAGGAGGCTCCGCGATGAGGCTTGGGATGGTTCGCCACTTTATGCGTCTTTGTGTGCTGTTGGTTGCAGGATCAACAGCCACGTTAGCTTTCGGACAGAACGCTAACACCGGAGAAATCAAAGGCCTGGTTCAGGACTCGACGGGCGCTGTAGTGGAAGGCGTCAAAGTCACGATCATCAACGTGCAGACCGGCGTGAGTATCGTATCCGCCACGAATTCAGCCGGCATCTATGATGTCCCTTCCGTTCCAACCGGACTGTACACGGTGAGCTTCTCTAAGGCTGGATTCAAGGAATTTGTCCGCAAAGGCGTCACCCTGGAAATCCAGACCATCGCGGTGGACGGCACGTTGCAAGTAGGTTCCATCAATGAACAGATGGTAGTGGTTGCCGAGACACCGTTGGTGGAAACCGAAACCTCCGACCAGCGCGTGGACATTAGTACTCACGCGATTGAAGCCGCGCCTATCGTCGGCACGGATTGGCGGGCGGAGATGATTCAGCTTATCCCCGGCGTAAATACTGGGGGCGGAGCTGGGGAAGCCAATGGCCAGGCAGCCGGAGTCAACGGCACACAGTCCTACAACATCATGTTTTTATCGGACGGCGGGCCGGCCACCGCTCCCAGAGATTTCAACGGCAGCAATTACTACATGCCCGTTGATGCGATTGGCGAGGTCAGCGTCAATTCAGCCAATGCGCCTCCGCAGTATGGAGGCGGCCTCACTTCCGTGAACGTGATTACCAAAAGCGGAACGAATCAGTTCCATGGCAGCGGATATGAATATATTCAGAACACGTCGCTTAACTCCAGAAATTTCTTTGATCCCGCGCCCGATGTGAAGTCCGTGGAGCATTGGAACACTTACGGCGGCAGCATCGGTGGCCCGATCATCAAGAACAAGCTGTTCTTCTTTTTTCTCTACCAGCGCAACCCTTCTTCCTCTCCAACTTCCGGACTATACAGTTACCCGACTGCGGCCATGGCAGCAGGGGATTTCTTCGGAGTCAGCGGCTACAACAGCAACCCAGCCTTCTTCAACCCCACCACTGGCGCGCTCCTGGCTCCTATTGATCCGGTAGCCTCAAAGCTTCAGTCTTATTTCCCCGCCGCAACTGCCAAGGGATGGCTTGCGGGATGCCCGGGGCCGGTAAATGTTTCGGCAAGCACTCCACAAACCTGCCCGTCGATTAACAATTTTGTATTCAACGGCAGTAGTCCGAACACGGATACTTGGTACACGGGCAGAGCCGATTACGATCTTTCAGCCAAGCAAAGACTCTCGTTTAGTTTCAACTATTTTCCCACCACCACGTCGTATGTCCCCGCAGATCCTCTGTTCCCTAACGATGCTACGGCGTACGAAGTCGGGAAAACCGACGATCTGACCGGGCAGCTCTCGCACGTCTTTACCATTAGCCCGACCATGCTGAATGAGTTTCGTGTCGCCGGAAGCCGTGAGCTCGATAAATACGTTCCCCCGTCTCTTGGCAAAGACGATCCCACGAAGCTTGGCCTTGAGCCAGCGTATGGCACGAATGCGCCCGCCAATGTTTTCCCCCATGTCGGCATCGATGAAGGAGCGGGGGTTGGCCAAATGAACTTGGGGGCTGGAATCTGCAGTACTTGCAACGGCAACATCGAAGCCACACTGGGCGAGGGGATCTACGCGGTATCCGATGTTCTTACGCTCATCCGGGGCAAGCACACCATCAAGGTCGGCGGCGAATACGACCGGCTTTACCAGAACTACACCAGTTGGGGAGATATCGACTCCGGCCACTTCGAGTTTAATGGAAGCGTCAGCGGAATCCCCTATGCCGACTTCCTCTCCGGGAACGTTTATGGTTGGTTCGTCTACGAGGCCGACCCCACCAGCGCTCACATGAAGGGCGGCGCGTTGTTTGCCAGCGACGATTTCAAGGTCACCCCGCACCTCACCCTAAACCTGGGCCTGCGCTGGCAGATGCAGACCGGCTGGGCGGTGAGCAACAACCTGTTCGGAAATTACGACCCGGTCATCCCTGATCCCACCCAATTTAACGGTGCATACCCCGGCGGCATTCTCTTCGGCGGGCAAAGCGACAAAGCCTTTGGAGGCACGATTAACAATCTGTCGACCATCCAAAATGGCGATTACAAGGAATTTGCGCCGCGGGTCGGCTTCGCCTGGTCACCGCGAGACAAGTGGGTCGTACGCGGTAGTTTCGGAATCTTCGATGCCCCGCGCGATGCTGAAAATTACACCGACGGCGCGCTCGGCCTCGGCTTCAATCCGCACAATCAGGGTGGTGGAGGATACACCAATGGCAGCGCCGCATTCCCGTTATCTGCAGGACCGCCTGCCGGCACGGTAATTTTTCCCACCGTGCAAACTCTTTCTTCGACTTTCGCGAACTATAGCAGCGCGGAATACTACCCGCGGAGCATGCCGACGGTTTACGTCGAACAGTTCCTCCTTGGGGTTCAGCGTGAACTCGGGCGCGGCCTCATGTTGGATACAAGCTACGTTTACACTCGCGGCAATAACCTGAACTTCGCCACCGATATCGATCAGGCTACGACGCCGGGTTCGACTGCGGTTGGCGGCTTCGAGTGCACCAGCTTTTACCACTGCGGAAATCCCAACCCTGTATTCAACAGCATCTCGGCTCAATACTACGACGGATATTCGAACTACAACGCGCTGCAATTGCGCTTACTGAAGCGGATGTCGTATGGCTTGAGTTTCCAGGTCAATTACGCCTGGTCGAAATCGCTCGATACCGGCACCGGAAACGGGCACGGATCGGGCATCGATATCTACCAGAACGCCTACAAACCCTCTCTTAACTATGGTCCATCGGACTTCAACGCCGCGAATACCCTGGTTGGCCAGATCATCTACGAAGTGCCGTTCGGTCATGGGCGCCAGTTTACCCTTCACGGGCCTCTCGATCAGATCGCGGGTGGATGGCGTGTCTCCAGTCTCTTCCAATGGCACGGCGGGGTTCCGTTCACCCCGGTGATCCAGAGTTCGGTTGCAGGAGGTATCGATCCCGGCTTAACCCCGGCTTTCAACGCCGGCTCTACGCTCTACCCAGAGCAGGTTGGCGACCCCAGCGTATCGAATCGTTCCCACGCCATGTGGTTCAACCCTGCGGCCTTTGCCAATCCGACGTTCGGAACCTTTGGCAATGCTCATCGCAATACCCTGATCGGACCGGGCTTTGCGAACGTCAACCTCAGCATCGCAAAAGAGTTTCCGCTTCACGAGCAGATAGCACTCGAAATAAGGGCCGATATGTTTGATGTGTTCAATCACATTAACTGGGGCAACCCGGATGCAAACGTCGGCTACAGTGGTAGCACATTAGCTGATTCAACGGCCGGCCAGGTCACAACCCCCATCAATTCCGGGATCGATGCACGCATCATTCAACTCGGCGCTCACGTTAGATTCTGAGCATCGGATTTTTGAACAGCATATAGCTGAGGGGTGCGGAAGCGGTTTCCGCTTCCGCACCCCTCAGTGGTAAGCGCCTCGCTGAAGCAGCGGATTTCGCGGTATCGTTCCTGCATGAGACAGTTTTGCCCCAACCGGTTTCACGAATCCGCATTTCCTTTTGGCATGCCTTTGGCGGCTGCCATTTTCATAGTTCTTGTGAGCGCGCTAACATTTGCGGGTGCCCAAACCACAACTTCCCATGCTGCCGAAATTCACGATCACCTGCGGAAAGCCGCAGAATACCTCAAGGCCCAGGATCCAGACTCCGCAGTGAAGGAATTCAATGCCGTCCTCGCGCTCGATTCTAGAAATGCCGAGGCCTACGCAAACCTGGGCGTGGTTGCATTCTTCCGACGTGACTACCGGAGTGCATCCGGATATTTGCGCAAGGCGGCCGCCATCGATCCCTCTCTGGCGAAATCACAAGCTCTTCTGGGTATTTGCGAAAAAAAATTGGGCGATCCGTCGGCTCGCGCTCTGCTTGAGAAATCCTTTTCAAAGCTGAAAGATAATTCGCTGCGCCTGCAGGTCGGTCTGGAGTTAGCGTCCCTTTATGAAGAACAAGGTGATCCCGGCGCCACGGCCACAGTAATGCGATCACTGGTCGATCTCGATCCCGACAACGTGGACGTTTTGTTTACGGCCCAACGCGTCTATTCTGAACTGGCCGACGACACGCTGAATAAGCTCGCGGTGCTCGCTCCCGGCTCAGCCCGCATGCAGCAAGTGATCGCCGAGCATCTGGTCAACGGCGGAGACCTCCCACGCGCAATCGAGCATTACGAAAAAGCTTTGCAGATCGACTCGCATCTGCCGGGCATTCACTTTGAGTTGGGTGAAGCCATCCTCCAATCATCTCCGCACGATCCCGCAACCCAGGCGGAAGCGGAAAAGGAGTTTGAAGCTGCCGAATCGATTGACGGTGACGTCGCCAAAGCCGAGTGCGGACTGGGCGCGATCGCATTGTCGCAGTCGGACCTGGATCGCGCGTTTAACAACTACCAGCGAGCCTACAAACTCAACCCCGACGAAGTAGAGGCCCAGTTAGGTTTGGCACGACTCCTGATGATGCAGCAGAAACCACAGGAGGCCGTCAAGTTTCTGGAAGCAGCAATCCAGACTGATCCGCTGAATAGTGAAGCGCATTACCGTCTCGCCTCCGCCTACAAGCGCCTGCAAATGGACGATCAGGCGCAGAAGGAAATGCACCTCTTTCAGGAGATCAAGAAAACCAAGGACCAAGTCAAAGACTTATATCGCCAAATGAACATCAAGCCAAGGGTGCAAGACGATGAAGTGCCGGATAGTAACCAACAATAAAAAGGAGGACCGGAGGGCCCCGAAGTTCTGGATGAAATCGCGTTCGCTATCGTTGTCTTTTGCAATAGCTCTGAGCTTATTTGGAGCCACATCCTGCGGTGGCGGTTCATCCGCATCCGGCAACCCGCCCCCTCAAACCAAACTGCCGCCAACGATCTCGAAAGCGTTTGGTGCGGCGAGCATAGCCCTGAACGGCAGCACGTCACTGACCTTCAATCTTTCAAACCCCAATACCGCGAGTTCTCTGAGCGGCATCGGCTTCACCGATACTTTGCCCTCAGGGCAGGTCGTCAGCACCCCCAATGGTTTAACCGGGAACTGCGGCGGCGGAACGATCGCGGCGTCCGCGGGTTCGAATAGCGTCAGCCTTTCCGGCGCGACCCTCGCCGCTGGCGCCTCATGCACTTTTGCCGTGAACGTGACCGGAACGACCTCCGGCATGCAAAACAATGTGACCGGTAAAGTAACCTCGAATGAAGGCGGGAATGGCGGATCAGCCTCCGCCAGCCTAGTCGTTGCTGGACCGAGCCAGCAGCCTCCGCAGCCCGTCGACATTACGCCGATTAGCGGCCAGTCCTACTACGTTCTCGATCAACTCAGCGGATTGCAGGTTGACCTCAACAACAACTCCACCACCGCCGGCGACCACCTTGTCCAAGAACTGAGGACTTTCACCAATACGAGCCAACGATGGGCCTTAACTGCACAGTCGGGAAACTTCTGGCAGATCAGCAACGTTCAAAACAGCCTCTGCTTCGATAGCGCAAATATTTCCGGAGTGATGTACGTAGTGCAGAATCCCTGCGGGAGTGCCGCCACGCAACAGTGGGTGCTAACTCCCACAACCAACGGCTACTACACGATTTCAAACAACAGCACCGGCCTGCTGCTGGATGTGCCCTCATCCACCAGTGGCGCGTTTATCGATCAGACCGCGCTATCCGGAAGCGCAACCCAAAGCCAGCAGTGGCTGCTACGCCCAGCTTTTTTCCGCGGCGTGGATAACGCTCTCCTGGAAAAGCAGGAATCTGCACGTATCTCAACTGGCTTGGTGTGGTGGAAAGACGCGGGCGTTCAGACCGACGTTCTCCAAATTCTGAAGAATCACGGCGTAAACCTTGTGCGGGTCAGGCCCAGTTCGGCGCCTCCTTATTCCGATCCGTCGCGGACGGGATGCACCGGCAATGCCTGCTTTGCCGAAACCGACGCGCAGGATCTCGACCTGGCGAAGCGAACAAAAAATCTCGGCATGAGCCTCGAATTAACTTTGCTTTTTGATGGTGGCGGATCGGCGAGCGTTCCGCCAGCGTGGTCGAGCGACACGCTAGCTCAGTTGCAAACTGATATTTACAACTACGTGAAGGCCGAGATCATGTCATATCGCCAGGCCGGTACCATGCCCGATCTTGTATCGATCGGCAACGAAGTCGATACAGGATTCCTCGGCCCCACCGGCAGCCCAACAGGTGCGGACTTCACCGGATTTGCGGCCTTGCAGATTCAAGCCATGCAGGCCGTAGCTGACGCCGCTTCCGATACTTCGATCGGCCCCGCGATTCCCACGCCGCTCACTTGCATCCACATCACTCCCGCGTGGAATCTCACTCAGTTCTTCACGCTGGCCAACCAAAACAACATTCCCTACGATGCCATCTGCCAGAGTTACTATCCTTTTTTTCACGGTCCTTTGACCGACGCGCAAGCCGCTCAATCCAATCCCAGCAATCAGCCCGTGGAGCAGGATGTACTCGTAGCCGCCGCCAACAGCATTGGCAAGCCCATCTTGATCATTGAGGCAGCGGAGCACTACGAAAATGGATTTGACTCCAATGATCCTTGGTACAGTCCGCCGACTACGGCGACGCAGGCGCAGTTCCTTACGGATCTTCAGACCGTGCAGCAAGGCTTGCCCAACAACTTAGGAATGGGCCTGGCATATTGGGATCCCGCGGGCGTCAACATACCCAGGTTGAACGGCGGCTATTTCAACGGAGGCACCAATCTACCGGACGCGATCTACGTGTGGAACGGCCTCACCATTTTTGACAATGCCGATACGTCCGGCACCACCAATGTGAACGATCCGAACTACTCCACGCCACTTCCGGCGATGGATGCGCTCGGTGGGCGATGACCTGTTTTTCTGTACTGAGACGAACGCTTCTTCCCCCTGCGAGGAGCAGACGATGAAAAAAAACGGCCTGTTGCAGAGTTCCCTGAGCCGCCGCCAACTGCTCAAGGGAGCGGTCAGCACGGCTGCAGTTGTTTCCGCGTCCTCCTTCATCGGCGCCGGCTACGCGCAGTCTGGGCCTGAAGCGGTTACGCAAAGAGTCCGAGAGAGTTTCGACTTCGGTTGGAAATTTCGCAAAGGTGATTCTCCAGACGCTGAAGCACCCGAGTTTTTCGATGCAGACTGGAGAACTCTCGATCTGCCGCACGATTGGAGCATTGAAGGCGGCTTCGACGCGAATGCACCTTCCAGTTATTGCGGAGCGTATCTTCCCGCCGGCATCGGCCGGTATCGCAAGCAATTCCGTGTGCCGGATTCGTACAAGGATAGAAAACTTACCATCGAATTCGACGGTATTTACCAGCTCAGCGAGGTGTGGATCAACGGCCACTATCTTGGCAAGCGTCCTTATGGATACGTGCCGTTTTTCTACGACCTAACTCCACACGTGAAGTTCGGGAGCGAGAATGTTATCGCCGTTAAGGTCGACAACTCCCATCAGACCAATTGCCGCTGGTACTCAGGTTCGGGGATCTATCGCCACACCTGGTTACTCTCAACCAACAAAATTCACATCGCCCACTGGGGCACATTCGTCAGCTCGCCACAGATAGCGAAAGAGACGGCAACACTCCACGTGAGCACAAGAGTTAGCAACGAAAGTGGGAACGCGGCAAGTTGCACGCTCGTCACAACCGTTATTGACCGTGACGGAAATGCAATCCAGAGCACTGAGACTACTGAAGATATCGCCCCCGGCAAAGAAATCGAATTCCTGCAGCAAATAAAGGTACCCTCGCCACGCCTCTGGTCGGTCGCCAATCCCTACATGTACAAAGTCCGCAGCAAATTGCAGGCTCAAGGCCGGATGGTGGACGAATACGATACTCCGTGCGGCATTCGCGAAGCGGTCTTCGATGCGGATCGCGGATTCTTGTTGAACGGCGAGCGTGTAAAGCTCAACGGAGCTTGCCTCCACCACGATGGCGGCGCCGTAGGCGCCGCGGTGCCAGAGAGGATTTGGGAGCGGCGTCTGGAAATCCTGAAGGAGATGGGCTGCAACGCCATCCGTACCAGCCATAACCCTTATGCCGCCGAGTTTCTGGATCTATGCGACACCATGGGTTTCCTCGTCATGAACGAGGCTTTCGACGAATGGAAGGTGCCGAAAGGCCAGATTGGCCCCAACGGATACGCCGAATATTTTGATGAGTGGTATGAGCGCGACGTACAAAACTTTGTCCGGCGCGATCGTAATCATCCTTGTGTAGTGTTGTGGAGCGCCGGCAACGAAATCGGCGACCAGGGCAGCCCCCAGGGTCCGGAGACGCTGCGAAAGTTGCTCCAGGTTTTTCGCGCTGAAGACCCCACGCGGTCGGTGACTGCCGGTTGCGATCACATACATTCCGAACCTGCTTCCGAGGCGGCGACTCCTGAGTTTCTCGCTCTTCTTGATGTGGTTGGTTACAACTACGCAGACCGCTGGCGCGACCGGCGAGAAAAGTATTACAGCATAGACCGTCATGCATTTCCGCAGCGGCGCTTCGTTGGAACGGAGAGTGAGGCCATGGGCGGCGTCCGCGGCGAATATCCCGATTTGTTCTCCGCGAAAGATCCTTCGCCGGAGTTCTTCCAATTCCTGCGCGGAAGAAACGTCGACGTGGAACAGCTATGGAAATTTGTCAGCACCTATGACTACGTCGCCGGAGATTTCATGTGGACCGGCATCGATTATCTGGGCGAGTCGCGCTGGCCCATGAAAGGTTCGTCTTCCGGAGTCATCGATACCTGCGGCTTCAAGAAAGACGGCTTCTATTTCTACCAGAGCCAGTGGATCCAGAAGCCGGTGCTGCATCTGTTTCCGCATTGGAACTGGAAGGGAAGAGAAGGGCAGGTCGTTCCGGTGACCTGTTTCACAAATTGCGACACCGTCGAGTTGTCTCTCAACGGACGGTCGCTCGGAGTGAAAGGCTACGAGTTCCCCCGCATCGGCATGGAGGGCCGCTGGGGCAACCTGCCGCAGCGCGCGAAAGTTCTGCGTACCACTGCGGACCTGCACTTGTCCTGGGACGTACTCTATGAGACGGGCTCGCTAAAAGCCGTCGGAAAGAAAGATGGCAAGATCGTGGCAACGGCTGAAGTTTTAACCACAGGGCAGCCCGCTGCCATTGGCTTGTCGTCCGATCGCAACTCCATTACGACGGATCGCCGCGATGTGACGCACCTCACCATTCGCATCCTGGACGATCAGGGCCGCCCCTTGCCCGACGCGGACAATGAGATTACTTTTCAGATCGAGGGTGAGGGATTGCTTGTTGCTACAGACAATGGCGACCCCACCAGTCATGAGGATTACAATTCCAATAGTCGAAAGGCCTTCAACGGGATGTGCCTCGCCATCGTGAAATCGAATGGTAAAGCCGGCGTGATTCAGGTCACCGCTGTTTCGCCCGCACTGCAAACCGCCCGCGTGACCATAGCCGCCAAGTCGTGAACTGAACCGGCTTGGGCGAAATGTTGATACCATTCGGTGTGATCATCGCGACCCCAGGACGGCTCGCAGCTTGTAAAGATTCTGCATCTTCCGCGCCGATCGCCCTCCACACGGTATGTGAGCCAAGATGACCGCCCCCCTGCTCAACGCACAGTCCACCGCCGAAGCGCTGACCGCCCGCTTCCGTGAAGTGTTCGGGGCAACCCCACATATTTTTCGCGCACCCGGCCGCGTGAACGTGATCGGCGAGCATACCGACTACAACGACGGTTTCGTTATGCCCGTAGCCATCCAGTTTTATACATGGGTGGCAGCGGCAAAGCGCGACGACCGGATTCTGGAAGCCTATTCGGATCGCTTTGACGAAAAAATAACACTCTCGCTTGACGCCCTGTCAGGCCCGCCGCGCAGACACTGGAGCGATTTCATTCGTGGTGTCGCGGCTGTTTTGCAAAATGCGGGCTACAAGCTGGCAGGAGCCAACCTGGTCATTCACGGCGAAGTCCCACTCGGGGCCGGGCTCAGTTCTTCGGCTTCTCTGGAAGTTGCAACCGCGCTCGCCCTGATCTCGCTTTCCGCAATCGATGTTCCTCGTCTGGAGTTGGCGAAACTATGCCAGAAGGCAGAACACGAATATGTCGGCACGCTCTGCGGCATCATGGACCAATTCATCGCCGTTTTTGGCGCCGCCGGGCACGCTCTCATGCTCGACTGCCGCTCCCTCGAATATCAACTGCTTTCTATACCGCAAGACGTCCGCCTAGTTGTATGCAACAGCATGGTGCGGCACGAATTGGCTTCAGGAGAATACAACCGCCGCCGCGCCGACTGCGAGGAGGGAGTAAGACTTTTGCAACCTCATCTGCCCGGAATTCGCGCCCTGCGCGATGTTACTGTTAGCGATCTCGAAGCCTGGAAGCAAGTGTTGCCGGAAAGGGTTTATCGCCGCTGCCGTCACATCGTCACGGAAAATCAACGCGTCCTGGCGGCTGCAAAAGCACTACAGTCCGGCGACACCGGCGAGTTTGGTCAACTGATGTACCAGTCTCACGCCAGCATGCGCGACGACTATGAAATAAGTTGCCGGGAACTGGATCTCCTGGTCGATCTCGCCTCATCCCGGCCGGGCGTCTTCGGCGCGCGCATGACGGGCGGGGGGTTCGGCGGCTGTACCGTCAATCTGTTACGCACAGATAATTCCGCCGCCTTCAAGGAAGACATTGCGCGGGGCTATCGCGATGCAACAGGTATCATGCCTGAGATTTATATTTGTGAGCCGGCCCAGGGAGCGCAAGCGTGGCCGTAATGGAGAGTGGCTAATTTGAAAATCATAATTTCGGATATTGAAGGTGAAGATTAAATGGAATCGCGGAATCTCTATCAAGACCCTCATCGCCGTTTCAATCCGCTCACGCGCGATTGGGTCTTGGTGTCGCCGCATCGTGCCGAGCGTCCCTGGCAAGGCCACGTGGAGGCGGCCGCATCTGCCCCTGCGCTCGCCTACGATCCCACTTGCTATCTCTGTCCCGGCAACGAACGCGCCGGTGGAGCGCGCAATCCGAATTATCAAACAACATTTGTCTTCACCAACGATTTTGCAGCATTAAAGCCCCAGGTTGGGGGTGCAAGAGTTCAGCCCACAATACAAGATGTCTCGGGACGTGGCTTGTTGCTTTCGGAATCTGAAGCTGGTATCTGCAAGGTAATGTGCTTTTCACCGCGTCATGATCTCACTCTAGCGCGCATGATGGTTCCGGAAATCACCAGCGTAGTCGACATGTGGGCCGAACAGTACGCCGAGATCGGTGCATTGCCTTACATCAATTACGTTCAGATTTTTGAAAATCGCGGCGAAATCATGGGATGCAGCAATCCCCATCCCCACGGCCAGGTCTGGGCCAACCAAACTATTCCCAACGAACCTCGCAAAGAGCAGGAGTCGCAAAAGGCATATTTAGACAGCAACCACGCGTGCCTGCTGTGCGACTACCTGAAATTGGAAACCCAACAGGGCGTCCGCATGGTCATCGAAAACGCCCATTTCGCCGCCCTCGTGCCTTTCTGGGCGGTGTGGCCGTTTGAAGTGTTGCTGCTCTCGAAGCAACACACCGGCGACCTGCGGTCTCTCGACCCAGCCATGCGCAGCGACCTGGCCGACATCTTCAAGCAGCTCACCACGCGTTACGACAATCTCTTTGAGATTTCATTCCCCTATTCGATGGGCTTCCACCAATCTCCGACCGATGGCGAAGCCCACCCCGAGTGGCATCTCCACGCGCACTTTTATCCGCCGCTATTGCGCTCGGCCACGGTCCGCAAATTCATGGTCGGCTACGAATTGCTGGCCGGCCCGCAGCGGGACATCACCCCCGAAGCCGCAGCCACTACTCTCAGGAACCTAAGCTCGATTCATTACGCTGAGCGCGGACTAGGCTAGCGGAGCCTATGCAACGCGTGCGGTTGCATCACATTTGAGTCATTCACAAAAGAAGTAAATAAAAGGCAGAACGAATTTTAGAATAGCTCCTCAGGAAGGACTCGAGCCTACAAGAAGAAGAACTCCCGGTAAGCTGCAAGCTCGGGCCGAGCGCATTGGTATACCTCAGGCGTTATCTCTGGAGGAAAACATGAAGGCGTCTTTGTTTTATCGAATCGCCGCCGTTCTTCTGCTATTTTTTGCTATCGGGCATACACTTGGGTTTCGCCAGTCCGATCCCAATTGGGGAGTTGATACCCTTCTTGGCTCAATGCGATCAATTCACTTTGACGTGCAGGGATTTAGCAGGACATATTGGGACCTTTTTGTTGCGGCTGGACTCTCTATTGGCGTGTTTTATTTTTTCTCTGCGATATTGGCGTGGCAATTAGGCGGCCTTCCGGCGGAGACTTTAGCGCTCATGCGCGGTACTGCGTGGGCGTTCGCTGCTTGCTTTGCCGCCATCACGGTTGTGAGCTGGAGATACCTCTTTATCCTCCCTATCGTTTTTTCGATGGTAATTACAATGTGCTTGATTGCGGCAGCCTGGCTTTCAGCGCTGCCAATCGAAAGCCGTTAGTTCGCGTGTGTTCCAGTTGGCCTTGGTGAACAGCTTTCCGTCGGTTCCGGCGCGCCATTGCTGGCGGCGTAAATCTAAAAGCGGGAGCGGAAATAGAATGGCTCCTCAGGTAGGATTCGAACCTACAACCCTTCGGTTAACAGCCGAATGCTCTGCCATTGAGCTACTGAGGAGTGTTGGAAGCGCAACTAGAAGAGCCGCGCCTGCTGAAACATCATAGCATTTCGCCACAGGCTCTGAAAACTCGGAGTTTCAGTCCGCGACTGAGGAAATTAATGCCGAAATTAGCTCAGATGGGCGGCGTTAAGCGGAATCGTCGAGCGTCCGGTAGAAATTTAGGCGCGGGAAGAATTCCGTCTTGTCTTTTGTTTCTCTTTGAATGCCGCGCCGCTGAAGCACCATAATCCTGCCAGCGATCCGCCGGCGAATACCGACCACAGCACCAGATTTACCCACGACGAATATCCATCCAGATTCTTAACGGGCAAGTCCCACAATGTCAGCGGCCATACGATGATTACATACACGCCCACCAGCAGCATGAGTGCCATCATCAGCACCAGCAGCGCCATCACGCCGGCCGATACGCTTTCAAAGAGCAGCATGCTCCAGTGCTGGTCAGCACTGTTGGCGCTGAGCGCCGTCGCTACTCGTTTTTGCGCACGCGTCCTTTGGACGAGTGGAGACATAATCCTCCAGTCAGGTATTTCGCCCCAGCCGCCCTGCCGGACGCGATCTTGTAGCGTCCAGAATAAAGACCATTTCCAGCGCTCCCAAGTTACTTTGGACATACCGGCCCTTCTGCAGGTATCTTCTATGATGTAGCTGAGTAGTTCACCACGGTGAAGGAGTTCACCGCTAACCGCTGTCCCAACGCTTAAGCCGGAACAGCTGATGACTCCTGACAAGCGGATCACCCTTGTCGGCGGAGTCATGGTACCGGCAAAGATCAAAGATCAACGATCCGCAGAATTGATATCCAAAGCTTGCCGGGAAAACTCTGGCTGCATGATGCGTGCGCGTGGGGTAAATAGAAAGGAGCCGAGCGACTTGAAATACGTGATGGTCGGAATCGGAGGCGGTCTGGGATCGATTTTGCGCTTTTGGCTGGGAACTTATATCGGCAGCAAAATGGGGACTCGTTTTCCCTACGGAACGTTTGTGATTAACGTTACAGGTTCGTTTTTGATTGGCTTGGTTTTCGCGTTGCTGACGGTGAGGACGCATTGGAGCGTCAACTGGCGATATCTGATCCCAATTGGCTTTATTGGAGGCTATACAACTTTTTCCAGCTTCGAGTTTGAGACGATGCGAACGCTGCAGGATGGGCAGATTGGGATTGGGCTGCTTTACGTGGTAGCAAGTGTAATAGTTGGGTTAATTGCCGTTTGGGGTGGCATGATAGCGGGGAGAGCGATCGTATAAGGACTGGCATTGCAGGAGGAAACGGTGCTCACAGCAGGACCGGGTAAGAAGGTAGGCATTTACATCGCGGAAGACCAGCAGTACCACGGGAGCGCGGCGTATGCGGCAATTTTGGATTTTCTCTTTTTCCGTGGTGTATCCGGTGCGACGGTGACGCGTGGCATCGCTGGATTTGGAGCGGATCATAACTTGCATACGGATCGGGTGGTGGATTTGGCGACGCGCTTGCCGGTCAAGATCGAATTTGTCGAGACGGCTGAGAAAGTGGAAGGGCTGTTGCCCAAACTGCAAGAGATGGCGGGTAGCGGGCTGATTGAAATGCAGGACACGATGATCGTCAAGCCCGCCGGGAAAAAACAAGAGTACGCTGCCGCTGAACGGCCGGCTTTAAAGCACGAGGGCAAAGCCAAGATGATGCGGATCTATGTCGGAGAAAACGACAAGTGGAATGGCAAGCCCTTGTATGAAGCCATCGTCAACGGGCTGCGATCGAACGACATTGCCGGGGTAACGGTTTACCGCGGCATTTTTGGCTACGGAGCCAACCGGAGAATCCACAAAGACGCTGCGCTCAGCCTTTCTCACGATCGCCCTATTCTGCTTTCGGTGGTAGATACGGAAGAAAAGCTCAAGGCATTTATGCCGGTGCTGGAGCAGATGGTGCTGCAGGGGCTGGTAGTGCTATCGGATGCGGATGTGATCAAGTACACGCATGACTATCAGGAAGCCGATCGGCGGCAGGAGAAGCGGAAATGAAGCTCGAGGGCAAAGCAAAGATGTTGCGCATCCATTTTGGCGAGGATGACAAGTGGGAGGGTAAGCCGCTCTACGAGGCCATTGTAGCCAAGTGCCGGCAACTCGATATCGCGGGCGCTACTGTGTTCCGCGGAATCGAAGGTTACGGAGCGAGCACGCTTATTCACAAGGCGCACCTGCTGCGTTCCTCGGATCGCCCCATCATGGTCTCGGTGATCGACACCGATGACAACATCAAGAGATTGCTTCCGGCGTTGGATGAGATGGTGCATGAAGGTTTGATCGCGATGTCCGAAGTGGAAGTGATTCGCTATGTGCACCAGGACGGACTCCGTTCTCCGGCTTCGTAGGCGTCGGTTAGCTGTAAGGCGTGACATTAACTATTCCTATTATTTCTCCGGCTCTTTCGGCAGCGCCTTTTCTATCGGCTTGCGGGGCAGCATTTGGTCGCGCATGGCCGCATCGTAGACAAAGCCGGCGACGATGACGCTGATCTGCTTGAGATCTTCCGGCTGCAGGCGGTCATACACGTCCATGTTGGAATGATGCGTGCGCGTCTCGTACTCGATGGGGTCCTGGATGAACTGAAATCCTGGAATGCCGACCGCATCGAATGACAGATGGTCGGTGCCACCGGTATTGCGCATGGTGAGCGTATTCATGCCGAGGTCTTTGAACGGTTTCATCCAAGCCTCAAAAATAGGAGCTACTGCTTCGTTCTCCTGCATGTACACGCCGCGAATCTTGCCGGTGCCGTTGTCCACGTTGAAGTAGGCGGAGATCTTCGCCTGCTCTGGCTTCACCGTCACGTCTCCGGCTTCGCGCCGCAGCAGAGTCGGCATATCTTTCATTCCCGGTTCATTATCCATGTGTGGACGCGAGCCGAAATGATGCTCCACGTATCCCTGCGAGCCGAGCAGGCCTTCTTCTTCACCGCTCCACAGGCCGATACGAATGGTGCGGCGCGGCTTGATGTCGAGCGCCTTCAGGATGCGAACCGCTTCCATCATCACGATGGTTCCCGCGCCGTTGTCGGTGGCTCCGGTACCCGCGTGCCACGAATCCAGGTGCGCGCCCAGCATTACGACTTCATCTTTTTTATCAGTGCCGGGAATTTCGGCGATTGTGTCGTATTGCATGGGATCGTCGTCGTAGAAAGTATTCGTGATGTTCAGTTCGAGCGACACATCTTTCTTTTGTTGCAACAACCGCGCGATGCGGGTCCAGTGTTCAATCTCCATGACGAGCTGAGGAACCGTCGTGGTTTCGCCCGGTTTGTACGATCCGCCTGACTGTACGAAAACCGTACCACCGCCGGAAGTTCCCCGGTAGCGGTCGACGACGGCCAGAACTTTTTCGTCGGCGAAAAACTGGTTCAGGTCTTTCGTGAACTGCTGGCGCTTCACAAAATCGGCCATGCGAAATGCGGGCTGCTCCCCGGGAATCTGATAGTCGGCGATCTTTGCGAGATCGTCATCGCTCAGCCGTTTGTAAGGCGACTCGGTGATCGGTTTCACTTCAGGGTCCGCCCCCAGGATCACGATCATGCCGGCGAGTTTGCCTCTGTATTTATCGAAATCTTTTTTGTCATCGATGATCACGCGAACGCATTTGCCCTGCACCACGCCGTTTGTGCCCGGAGTCCAGGCCTTGGCATAGACAAGCATTGGGGCCACATCGGGCGAAGTCATGCGCACATTGACATATTGATTGGCCCAGCCGCGTCCGAACGGTCCCCAGGGCTCGAGATGGGCATTGGAAAGACCCATCGCTGCGAGCTGGTCGCGCGTCCATTCATTGGCGCGCTTCATGTTAGGAGAGCCGGTGAGCCGCTCGCCGATCGAGTCCATCAAGCCGGTGGCGAACTCCATCACGTGGGAATCGCGGAAGCCTTCATAGCGGATGCGACCTATGGTTTCCATATCTACTTTTTCCTGGGACCATGCAGGGACCACCGAGGACATCACGAACAGAAGGCACAACAGCCGGACGAAGTTCTTCATCAACGAATCTCCTGAGGGAAAGTCAAACCGGGGATTATACAGCTAGGTTCGGTGAATGGGGCGCAGCGATTTGTAAAGTTGTTTCAAGGCTGTATGATTCTGATCGTAACTGGCTCATTATTCGCTCTTCTTATTTCTTCTTGCCGGAACTATCCGGCGCGGGAGCCTGACTTTTTCCCTCCGGCTTCTTCTCCTCTACTCCAGCTGAGGGTTTAGCAGAAGTCTTTTCCTCTGGCGCCTTTTCTTGCTGATTCTTCTCATCACCGGCGGCGGAGGGCTTTGCGTCTTTCTCGTCATCGTTTGCTTTTGGGACATATTGCACGATGAGTGAGATTCGGCGGTTGGAAGAGTCGAGCGGGTCGTCGAGTTTTCGCAGACGTTGATCGGCAAAGCCACGCACTTGGCTGATCTGGCTGGTCCCTACTCCATTAGCCTGCATGAGACGGCGGGCCGCGTTGGCGCGATCCGTGGAGAGCTCCCAGTTACTGTAATTCCCCGACGTGGCATAGGGCTTGGAATCGGTATGGCCTTCGATCGAAATTTTGTTCGGCAGTTTGCCCAGTTGCGTGGCCAGCGTGATCAGCAAATCACGGCCGTCGGTGTTCAGTTTTGAACTTCCACTATCGAAGAAAGTTCCGGAAGCGGATTCCATCAGTTCGATGCGCAAACCCTCGGCGGTGACGGTCATCTCGATGTGGCTTTTGAGTTTCTCGAAATCATTCATCTCCTGAATCTTTTGTTCGAGTTGATCCTTGAGCTTGGGCATGTTGTCTTTGGTGAGAGTGAAATTCTCACCGGCGCCTTCCTTTGTGGATCCTCTTTTGTCGGCCGTGCCGCTGGGATCTCGGAAGTAGCCGCCTACCGCTTCCTGGATCGGTTTGCTGCTGCTGAGCAGCCATAAGACGATAAACAGAGACATCATGGCCGTAACGAAATCGGCGTACGCCACCTTCCACGCGCCGCCATGATGGCCGCCGTGACCGCCTTTCTTCTTGAGAATGATGATGGGGCGAGTCTTGTCCATAAAGTGTTCGGCAGCGCTGAGACTATGCGGATGCGGAGGCGGCTGCGGCCGCGCCTCCGCCGCGACAGGCTGCTTCGAGTTCCTTAAACGATGGCCGCACATGGCCGGGAACCGCGCGCCGTGCCACTTCCACTGCCATGATGGGCGCCGTGCCTTTCAGAAAAGAGACGATCAGAACGCGCAGCACATAAAGATAAGCATGTTCATCGTCGGCGATTTTGACCATATTGGCGGCGATGGGGCCAATCAACCCGTAGCAAAGAAGAATTCCCAGGAACGTTCCCACCAGCGCGGCGGCAACCTTTTTTCCAATTTCTTCCGGAGGCCCGCCCAAAGCGCCCATAGTGATCACGATGCCCAGCACCGCGGCGACAATCCCCAGGCCTGGCAGGGAATCGGCCATGCTGGCGAGAGCGGCGGTAGGTAGAGCGGCCTGATTGTGATGTACCTCCAGATCCAGGTCCAGCATTTGATCCAGATCGAAGGCGTCAACCCCGGTGATTGCCATGCGCAGCGAATCGCAAACGAAATCAAGCGCGTGATGGCCCTTCAGTGCGGCTGGAGCTTTCGCGAAAACAGCACTCTTATCCGGTTCTTCCACGTCGGCTTCAAGCGCCATCAAGCCATCTTTGCGGGCCTTGTTCAGAAGCTCGTAGAGTGTCTTGAGCGAATCAAGATAGGCCTGCTTGGTATACTTGGAGCCCGCGAAAACGCCGCCGATTCCGCCCGCAATCTGCTTCAGAATATGCAGCGGATTGGCGATGAGGACGGTGCCGATGGCTGCCCCACCGATGGTGATCAGTTCCGCCGGCTGAATGAGAACGCGCAGGTTCCCGTGCTCCATCAGATAGCCGGCCACTACACAGCCAAAAACCACGACGATGCCGATGATCGCAAACATAAGTCATCTCAGTTACTCAGCGTGGCGATTGATTGCCAGAGGCTGCCGTGGCGCGAACCGACAACGCAACTTGCTCGTCGCTGAATGCGGGCTGCGCTCGCTGCAGAAGCGATCCGACGGTATCGCCGACCTGGGCGCCGGCGCTTCCAATAGAAACCCCTACCGATAGATCTTTTCCCCACCACCGAATGGTTGCGCTGGACAATGTCTTCAAGGTTTTCTGGCTAGCCGCCTGCAGCGCTTCTTCGCTACACCCCATCAGGATCACCAGGAACCGGCCGTCGCTCCAAGAGCCCACAAAGTCAGTAGGGCAAACCGTATTTCTCAAGGTTCGAGCCAGCACCTGCAACAGCGATCTGGCTGCACCATGACCGTAACTGGAACGAAATTGGCCGAGATCGTGGACCTGCAGACAAATCACGCCAAAAGGAATGTGAACCTCCGTAAATGTGCCCAGCGTTTCGCGCAGGTGAGAGTGCATCACTGCCTGATTCGGCAATCCCGTCACCTCGTCGAGCAAGCCTTGTTCTTTCATTCCGCGGTTATTCGGGTCTGCACCAGCTGCGGCAAACTCGCCGTCGAAGGTCTGGATGATGCCGATAATCGATCCGCGCTTATCGCGCAGCGGAATGGCCCATGTGCGCACCGCAATCCGATGTCCGGACTTGTGATGCACAAAGCTGATTGCTTCCACCGGCTTGGCATCATGTAGCGCAGTTGCCATGGGACACTTTTCCGTGCACGACTCACACCCGTTCTCGTCGCAATGCAGCAAAATATTTTCCGTGCAAGGGTGGCCTATCACATCAATGCGCGCGTAACCTGTGAGTTGCTCTGCGCCGTCGCTCCAGAAGACGATCTTTTTCTGCAGATCGATCACGCAAACCCCAATTTGTAGTCCATCGAGGATATCGCGATAAGTTTCGGGATCTTGAAAGGGCATGTTTTGCTTCCGAAGAATACTTACTGGGTTATTTATCGGCAGGGAATCGGTTGACTTCAGAGAGGTAAGAAGAGCGGCGGACCGAGAATAATCCTCGAAAGGCGGGCAAAGCCCTGCTTTTTCAAGACCCTGGGTCACATAGCACTTCAGGGGTAGCCCACTAGCACGGTAGTGCCATATGCAGAATCCCATCCAGAGTTTAGCTTCATTGGTGAGCAGTTCTGGGGGAGGGCTGCCCGGGCGCCCTGATCTCGAAAGAGATCAGGGCGTTCGTTATTTTGGGCCATACTCTGATGGCATCGGGATTAGGTGTTTAGGTCTTAGGTGTCAGCCCTGATTTTGCCTCAGACCTGAGACCCAAGACCTGAAGTGCGGCCCGGGTCGGCCGCTAGATCAATTGGTCGAAATGGTGAAATTGACCGTGATCTTAGCCTGGGTCTCGACCGCTTCGCTACCCTGGTAGTGCGGTTTGAAGTGCCATTGCCGGACAGCATCCTCCGCGGCGGAAGCTAGGATGCGCGGACCCCTGACCAGGCGAAGGTTCTGGATGATCCCGTCCCGGCCAATCAGCGCTTGCAGAATTACCGACCCCTGTACCTTCATTTGCCGTGCCAGCAGCGGATAGTTTGGCCGCACCGGGCTGGTTACGATCTCCGACGCATCAGCGGACATTTGCACACGCTCGGCAGCGTTGCTGGTGACATTCGCCGCGGTTTGCGCATCGCCGGTCGGCGCCGCTTCTATGGCCGGTTGCGGAGGCGTCCCTGGCTGCAAATCCACGCGCACCGAACTGCTGCCGGGGCGGATGGTACGATGCGAATCGCCGGCAACTACTTCGACTTCCAGAGGAGGCAACACAGTTCGGCTAGTAGCCACGACCGGCGGCACGGGAGCTTCTGCGGCGGGAGCATTCACCGCCGACGCTGCTTCTTTCTTAGCCTTTAGGGGAATTCTGTGTTTCAACTTCGCGACCGGTGCTGACTTGACCACCACGGGTACCTGCTTCGGTGTGGCTTTCGCGGAAGGCGCACTCTCGACCGGCTGCACCGATTCAGCTTCCTGATCATCGGGGAACCAGAAATCCCGGTCATGCCATAGCACGATGCCCAGGGCCAGCAAAAGCAAACAGAGCGCCCCGAGCATAAGCCCGCGCTGCCGCGGATCTTCATGGGGGCTTTCGTGCGGGCCCTTGCTCACATTCTTTCGCGTCTGTGCCGCTAAATCGTGATTGGTTTTAGGCACGATCGTTTTTAGACTAGACATGCAGGGACTTCTGTTTCCGTATCTGAGCTGATCGGAAATTGTTGAACCGGGACCCTCCCGGCGGATATTCATTCCCCCGCTAGTATGCATTGAAACCGTTCCAAAGGCTAGCAGAAGGTACCGCTCGAAAGGGCGGGCCAAGTCAAAGGCTTTAACCACAGGGCACACGGGGGGAACATAGGGTACTGCCAGAGCGTTCTCAGCAAGCGAGCTGGTCGCGGGAGATCTTCAATCCGCTTAGATTGCCCAGCGCCGTCACGGCGACGGATTCGGTTTTGAAGAACTCCTGCGCTAAAGTTTGCAGATCTTCGGCGGTGACGGCTTCGATCTTCTCGATCAGTTCGTCGAGATCCTGGAAGTGATCGAAGTACATTTCCTGTCGTGCCAGGTTCGACATGCGCGCTGTGCTGGACTCGAGCGACAGCATCAGGCTTCCCTTGAGCTGATCCTTGGAGCGGCGCAGTTCTTCCTCGGGCACCGGCTGATTTTTCAGGTTGCGGAATTCGCTGACCACTGCCTTCACCACCTTGCTAGCCGACGCCAGCGAAGTGCCAGCATAGACGGCCATGCATCCAGTATCGCGGTAGGGATTGAGGTCGCTGTAGATCGAGTACGCCAGCCCCTGCCGTTCGCGAATATTCTGGAACAGACGTGAACTCATGCCTCCGCCGAGCAGCGTGTTGAGAATGTAGCCGGCGTGGCGCTTCTCGTGGGCGATGGGGTACGCCGGAACACCTATGCATAGCTGTACTTGCTCAAGCGCCTTCTTGTTGCGCAGCACAATGCGGGGCACGATTTTCGGTTCCGCCGAGTGAAAGCCGTTCTGCGCGGGCTTCAGGTGCTCGAAGTGCTTCACCACGAGATCGACGAACTGGTCATGATTGAGATGCCCGGCTGCGGCTACGATAATGTTTCCTGGCGCGAAGCGGTGTGAATATGTATCGAGCACCGTCTGCCGCTCAAATTTCTTTACCGTCTCTTTGGTACCCAAAATCGGCTTGCCCAGGGGGTGATCTTTCCAAAAATTCTGGGTGAAGATTTCGTGGACGAGATAGTCGGGATTGTCCTCGTCCATCTTGATCTCTTCGAGGATCACGCCGCGTTCGCGGGCAATGTCTTCGGCGGTAAATGTGGGGTGCAGAACGAGGTCGGTGAGAATCTCAAGTGCGATGGGAACGTTTTCGTCGAGCACCTTGACGTTAAAGCAGATACATTCTTTAGAGGTGAACGCATCCATGCCGCCGCCGATGGAATCGACCTGGCGGGCGATCTCTTCCGCAGTGCGGTGCTTGGTCCCTTTGAAGACCATGTGCTCGATAAAATGAGAGATGCCGTTCGATTGCGGCGTCTCGTCGCGCGAACCGGTTTCGAGCCAAATTCCGATGGAAGCCGAGCGAATGTGCTCCATCTGCTCGGTGATAACGGTGAGGCCGTGCGGCAACACCTGGCGGCGAATATTGCGGACTTCTTTTACCATGATGATTGCGAGAGTGGAACTTCTCCAGAAGTACGCTACTATTCTTACACATCTGGCGGGGTGCGGTGGGGTGTGCGAGAATAAGATGGTTAATGATTTAGAATCAGTGGGTTGCAGGTATTTTAGTGGGGCGTGGGCCGTTCATATAGCCATCGGATCCGACACCGAGGTACAGCAGTGAAGGAGCAGCAGGAATTGATTGATGTCATCGATCCGCCAATGATTTGTGGCGTGCTCTCAGTGTTGCCCTGTGCCTACGTTGGGGGCTGTGTGCTGGCTCATAAATTGTTCGGCGTTTGGTGGTGCAACGAGAGTCCGGTATATCCCCTTATGGGAATTTTCTTATCCGCTCCCCTCTCTGCGATTGCGGGCGCCTATGGGTCGCGTTTTTGGTGGCTCGTAACGGCGATTTCGGCGGGAGCGCTGCTTTTCTTTATGTTGAGGCTGCACTAGAGCTCGGGGCGAAATGCTCTCAATCATGAGCAAACTTCTCACATCGTCGCTGCTTGGTACGGATCGAGGGGAGATCACCGCTTTGGTGAGCGAAGCGGGGGAGCCTGGGTATCGCGCCAAGCAGATTATGGATGCGGTTTACCGCCAGCGGGTGGAAACTTTGTCGGAGATTTCTACGCTGCCGCAGGAGTTTCGGGAGCGACTGGCTGCGAGCGGTGTCACTGTTGGGGCGGCTCGGATTGAGAAGAAGTTTGTTTCTGTGGATGGGACGGTTCGGTATCTGATTGCTTTTGCGGATGGGCAGAGCGTTGAGACCGTGTGGATGCCGGAGGGGGATGGCGGAGAAGCAGGGGATGGTTCGGAAGCAGGTGATGAGGCTGACTCCGGCCTCTCAGGGGCTAAAGCCCGTGCTGAAGAGGATGAGCCTATCGCAGCGCTTAAGCGCTGCGCCACCCAAAAGTCTAGCCGATCGACCATCTGCATTTCCAGTCAGGTGGGTTGCGCCGTCGATTGCCAATTCTGTCTGACTGCGCTGCTGGGCGTGAAGCGCAACCTGATGGCCGGCGAGATTGTTGGTCAGGTTTGCGCGGTGCTCAAAGATCAGAAGGTTTCCCCGCCGGAAGATCGCATCAATCTGGTTTTCATGGGCATGGGCGAGCCGTTTCTCAACTACGACAACTTCATGAAGGCGTCGCGCCTTCTCGTCGAAGGCGTAGGGATCGCGGAGCGGCGGATGACGGTGTCAACGGCAGGGATTGTGCCGCGCATCCATGACTTTGGACGAGAAAAGATCCGGCCAAAGCTGGCGATTTCTCTGAATGCATCGAACGACGCCCTGCGCACACGGCTGATGCCGCTGAACAAGAAGTGGAATCTGGAAATGTTGATGGCGGCGGCGCGGGAGTTCCCGCTGCGCACACGCGAATGGATCACATTCGAGTACGTGCTTCTCGGCGGTGTGAATGATATGCCGGAGAATGCAAAGGAAGTCGCCGAATTGCTTCGCGGGCTGCGCTGCAAGGTGAATCTTATCGCGCTGAACCCAGGGCCGGGAATTGACTTCACCACTCCGACCACTGAGCGAGTGGCCACATTTCAAAACGTTTTAAGAGAAGCGAGTATTCCTGCGTTTGTGAGGCGTCCGCGGGGCCGCGACATCTACGCCGCGTGCGGACAGCTTAAGCGAACGGTTGAGGTTGCCACATCACCGGAGCCCCATCTCGAGTCGATTTCCCCTGCGCCCGAGGGATGACCGGAAGCTCGATACGAATCGCGGTCCCCGAATTGCAATCTTGCTTGCAGATGATTCGTCCATGATGCTGCTGCAGGATGCCCTGACAAGCGCTTAAGCCCAGGTTGGAGAGACTTTGGTCCTCCTCTTTTTGGCCGGGGTTTGCCGGGGTGCCGGAGTCCGAAATCTCGATGATGGCGAGGCCGTCTTTATGTTGCGCGGTTATGGCTAGAGTTCGGGCAGTACGTCGATCCGCCGTGTGCAGCGCGTTATTGAGGATCTGCACGCAAATCTGGAGCAACTGGTTGGAGTCTCCAAGAACGAGCGGCAGGTTGGGCTGCAATTCGACGTGCATCTCGATTTTTAGCGCCTGCCACTGCGGTTGCGTTAGTTTAACTGCAGTTCGGAGAATGGTGTTGAGGTCCACCGGAGCCATGGCGGCCGGACCCTGTTTGGCAAAACTGAGCAGACTCGCCACCAGCGACTTGGTGCGCCGAACATGCTGCCCTATTTTTTCCGCGAGTTCGTGCTGCTCTGGGTTCAGAGCCGTACACTGGAGCAAATCGGAATAACCCAGCATTGCGGCAATAGGATTATTCAATTCATGGGCCGCGCCGCCAACCAGTTGGCCGATCGACGCCAGTTTTTCCGATTCGGTGATCTGGACCTGCAAACGTTTTAGATTGGCAAAGGACTCGCGCGAGTCAGTCAGCAGGCGTACTAGTTCACGGTCAAGCAGGCGCTGCCGTGCGAAGACCATCCCCCCCATGAGAATTGCCGTAGCCAGGGTCAGGACCACGCGAAACGAACGGATAGGAGCGGGGATTGCTCCTTCCAGCAGAGCCCAGGCGGCAAATAGTGGGAGCGAGAACGCCGCGATCATTCCTAGCCGCGCCAGCCATACTCCATGAGCGGTGGAAGTGGAGCGGGCGATCGTCTGTGGTTCGGGCTCACGAGTCCACAATCCGATTACCGTGATCCATGTCATGGAGACCGCTATGGGAATGTCGTAGAGGCTTCCGCTGTAGTAACTGTGCCAGTCGAGCGCCCAGTTGGCGAGGTAAGAACTAGCCCCGTAGATGATGCATGCGCCGAAAAGGCTGGTATAGATCGTTTTCCAGCCGCCTTTGCTCTCTTTCCACGCCAGGACCAAAGCACTCAGGAACGCCACCTTCTCGATGAGATAGAGAGAGTTGAGGTTGCGACCATAAGCTACGCCATTGGGCACAACGTACTGCCAGGGGATCACAGCCAGCACATAGAGATACACCCACCAAATCAACAGCAAGGCAAAATCAAGGCGGCGGAGGTGCGGCGCATACGCATCCTGCGGAGCGTGCGGGCGAAGCGCCAGCGCGGCCATCAACGGTACGATATGCACAAAGAGAATGATGTCTCCCACGAACAGGTCGGGCACATCTTGATGCAGCCCCACCTCAAAGTAGGTCCAAAACAGCTGGTACAAAAACCAGAAGCCTATGCCGGTAGCCAGGAGCGCCCAGAATAGGCGCAATCGGCCGTGCGAGCGCAGCGCCTGTGGGATAAGAGAAATGGTCCCGGAAAGCAACAGGAGACATTGAATGATGTCGCTGAGAGCAGTCAGGCGAAAAGATTGCCGCAGGATAAGCGCACCGAAGACCAGGGTTAACAGACAAGCTGCCACTGCCGCAGTCCAAAGCTTGGTGTAAGTGTGCAACAAGACAATCCTCGCTGCCATTGTAGACTCGGATTAGATAAAACTTAGGTTACTGAAGTAATCCGTCGACACTGCTGACGATCCGGGCTGACCGGGGCGGATGCTTCCGGGATCACCTCGCATAAAGTTTTACTTGCTCCCGCTCTTTCTTATCAATACTATGCGAGACAACCTCTTTGTCTGAAAAATCCACCCTGCGGCGGGAAGTGATTTGATTGCGGGCAGACATTAACCAACGTTTTCTCGGAAGACAGCAGGCTCCTACCGACCCCAGCGAGATTCGCCGGACGGAGCGGTGGCTGGCGACCGCGCGCGTGTTTCTGGCTGTTTCGGCGCTGGTGGCGATCTACATGGACCCGACGCAGTTGGGTCGTTCCAACGCCGCTTACGGCCTATTCGTCTTCTACCTCGCAAACAGCATCCTGGTGCTGATGCTATTGCGGAGGCGGAAGGCGTCAACGGCTTCGTTTCGCATTCTCGTGCATGTGGCTGACATTGTGTGGCCAGCCTTTATTTCGATCTTTGGAGAGGGTCCGCGAAGCCCGTTCTTCTTGTTTTTTGTTTTCGTGCTCACTGCGGCGGCTTATCGGTGGGGTTTGTGGGAGACGCTAAGCACGGCTGCGGCTGAAGTTGTCTTGCTGTGGGCGGAAAGTCTGGCCTTGCTGCGTGTGGGCGCAATGAGCGGGGGACGCTTGCCCTGGCATATTTTCTCCGGCCTGCGGATCAACACCACCGAGTTCGAACCCAAGCGGCTGTTCATGTTGTCGGTTTATTTGCTGGTGATGGGGTTGCTTCTGGGCTACCTGGCGCAGCAGCAAAAACATTTGCGTGCGGAAAAGGCGGGAGTGACTCGCATGCTGGCAAAAGTGCGAGTGGATGCGGGGCTGACTGGAACGCTGCAGCAAATCAGCCGGGAGGTTGTCAGCATGTACGGCGCCGCGCGCTTGGTGATCGCCGCGCAGGAGATTCACAGCCAGCGCAGCTTCCTTGGCGAATTAAGCAATACCAGCGAGCTTTCGGATTTTGTTTGGTTGGATTCCGGCCCTCGGCAGGCGCAGATCTACCTGGAGGATTTTCCGGGCGAGGTGTGCTACGCCGCTAATAGCGATGGGCGTTGGTCTGTAATCGCATTGGACGCCGAGGGCAACCAAGTGCCCTCGCCGCTCACCGAGCCGCTGGTTCGATTGAACGAGCGCCAACCGTTTCGCTCCCTGATTGAAATTTCTTTTGTCTTTGGCAGCGAGTGGCGGGGGCGAATCTTTGTCCTCGATCCGGCTGTGCAAGGGGACAAGCAAGAAGAGCTGCGTTTTCTTCTCGATCTACTGCGCCAGGTTGGGCCGGCCGTGTACAACGTTTATCTGATGCATCGGCTCCGGCGCAGGGCTGGGGCGGCGGAGCGCGCGCGCTTCGCCCGGGAGCTTCACGATGGTGCGGTGCAGTCCCTGATTGCCGTCGAGATGCAGGTGGATGTCCTGCGGCGTCAGGCGGAGAATAATCCTGCCATCGTCACCGGTGAACTGGGCCGCATCCAGGGTTTGCTGCGCGAAGAAGTTTTGAAGCTGCGAGAGCTCATGCAGCAGATGAAGTCGATCGACATTGATGCGCGAAGGTTCTTGAGTGTTGTGACCGACACCGTGGAGCGGTTTGAACGCGAAACTGGAATTTCCGCGCGTTTTGTTACTGACATTGAAAAACTCGAGATGCCGGAGAAGGTCTGCCGGGAACTGTTGCGCATCGTGCAGGAGGGGCTGGTCAACGTACGCAAGCACAGCAAAGCCCGTCATGCGCTGGTGCGGCTGGGCTCCAATCCTACTCAATGGAGCTTGACGCTGGAAGATGACGGCAAAGGATTTCCGTTTTCCGGCCGCCTTACACAGGAAGAACTCGACCAGATGGGTAAGGGGCCGACGGTCATTAAAGAACGTGTCCATTTAATTGCGGGCGCACTCACTGTAGAATCAAATCCCGGATCAGGGACCCGCCTGGAAATCAAAGTTCCAAAGAATGGGGAAGTACGAGATGAACTTTAAGAAGTCACAGCCCGTTCGCATTGTAATCGCCGACGACCATCCAATTTTCCGCGATGGGTTGCGCCGGCTTCTAGAAGCTGAACAAGATTTAAAGGTATTGGGCGAAGCCTCCGATGGCGCCGAGGCAGTGAGATTGGCGCGCCAACTGAAGCCCGACATTCTTTTGCTGGATCTGGCAATGCCCAAGCATCCGGGATTGGAGGCCTTACGGGAGCTGAGCGTGGGGACAAGTCCTACTCCTGTGCGCGTAATACTGCTCACGGCAGCCGCCGAGAAGAACCAGATTGTGGAGGCGCTCCAGTTGGGCGCGCGCGGAGTTGTGCTGAAGGATTCCGCCACGCAACTCCTGCTGAAAGCTATCCATACAGTAATGTCGGGCGAGTACTGGGTCGGCCGCGAGAGTGTCTCAAACCTGGTGCAATACCTGCGGACGCTGGTGCAGTCTTCCAGCGACGAAGCGCGGCAGAAAAAGTTCGGTCTGACCCCACGCGAACTCGAGATCGTGGCCGCCGTGGTGGCGGGATACTCGAACAAAGAGATTGCCGAATACTTCAAAATCAGCGAAGACACGGTTAAACATCATCTCAGCAATATTTTCGACAAGCTGGGAGTGTCTACGCGCCTGGAGCTGGCCCTGTTTGCCGTGAACCAATCCCTTCCACTGAAAAGCATTGTGTGACAAGGACTTAAGTCTTTCCTGGAACGGAACGTGCATAGCACTTACGGGCTATTGCCGGTGCTTGCCCCTCCCCCTATGATTTCTTCAAGACCATCTCAGGATAACAATTGATCCGGTCGCAGACGGAATGATGTTTATTCTCTCGTGCAAGTAGTAGCGTGCTTTTTAAACGACGTTTTGAAGTTAAGGAGACGGAGCCCGTGGCAAGAATTTTACAAAATGTTTGTCAGAATCTCTGGCAGAACCTGTGGAAAGATGAACGCGGTCAGGACATCGCGGAGTATGCGGTGATGCTGGCTGTGATTCTGGTGATCGTGGTCGGAACAATCCGGCTCATCGGTTCCAACGCTAACAACGTATTCTCTAACGTTGGCAGCGCCATCCAGTAATTTCTAACTGGGAACGACTAAGATCGAAAAACTGCTAAACGCGCGCCGCTCGGCGTGCCGGTCGCTCCCCAGCGCATTTTCAGCTAGGTAAATCCATTTTTCCGTTGCCTAACAGCAGCGAGGAAAACTGACTTCCGTCACTTGGGGGCGGGGGCCGTAAGCGCGACCTTCTCACTACCGGGAGACGAAATCCTGGTGAGGTAAGGGAAGAATGGCGTGATCGCGAATGGCAGTTTCTCCCGGGCAGAGGCCAGAGCGACCGGCTTGGCTTTCGCCAGCTCCACCTGGTCACTCCAGGGATCGAGCTTAATGCGTCCGCCAAGAGGAAGCGCTGCGATCTGATCGGTGCGCTTCGCATCCAGTTCCGGTGCAGAACTGAGTAGCGCCGACATCCGGATATTCTTGTTGCTCGCCAGGCTATTTCCCAGGTGCGGGCGAATCAGGTTTGGCAACACGGGAGCATTCTGCTGCAAGGCCTTCAAGAACAAGCCAGCGCTTCCGAGCTTGTCTTTATATGGAGAATTCTTCAGCAACTCCAGAGCCTTGGTGTCGGCAGCTTCTTCATCACTTGCCTGGCGTTTGAAGTCGAGCCGCTGAAACGAATCTTCATCGGGGAAGAACATGCGGTCGTTAAACGCAAGCTTGGTATCGAAATGGTGCCCGAGAACAATGTGACTAAGTTCATGGGCCAGGACCATAGCGAGCGATGCCTCGTCCGGGAGCACGTCGAGCAGGCCACGGCTCACGACGATTGTGTGACCGATGGTGAAAGACTCCAGAGGGGAGGTGAGGAGCACACGGCAACGCACGTCCGATCCCAGATCGATGTTGTTGGTCACTAACAGATTGTTGACCACGGTCAGCAGGATTTTATCCACGTCGCCGGGAGGCGCGAGCAACCCGATCTTCTGCAGGCGCTCCACCGCGTTATCTTCAGCCTGGCGTTCCCACATTCGCTCGGCGACCACGGGATTCGCATCCGCCGCAACGTCGCTCTGATCTTTCACGGACTGGGGCGAATCCACCAGAATCTGCGTGAACTCTTCATTCTTGTTCAGCGCTTTTAAGTCATAGCCCCACAGCCGGGTCTGAGCCCGGAAGTGCAAACTCTTTGCCATGCCATACTTGAAGTCTGACTCTTCGCTATAGATATAGGCCGGAACCCACATGCCCGAACGAAGGTTCAGCCGCCAGCTATCGAAATGCAGGTAGAAGTTCGTGTTCGGCCGCGAATAATAAGTGCCGTTGAAGCGAACAATGTTGTAATCCTGATCTTCCACCCACATCCGTCCGACGAAGTGCCCCGCCGGAGCATCTGCTTTAGGCTGTACATCGATTACCAAGCAGCGTACTTCCCCAAGAAACTCGCGTCGCACAAAAGTGAAGTTGTAATACTTTTTCTGGAAATCGGTATCGAGTACCACCATCTGCGCAAAACCCAGCGGCAGGAAGTGCATGGCATACAGGCCCGTGAGATGGTTCATCATGCGGTGGCCGAAGCCGGGCTGCCCTATAAATGATGTGTCTTCCGGGCCCTGGCTCATGTCGAGGCGGCCAAGAAAATATTGATCTTTCACTGGAAACGCATTTCCATCTTTGTCGGACTTGAGATCCTGCAGATAGGTTTCGACCATGGGCCGCAGGTGGCGCATCTGCGCGAGAAAGAAATGTTCTCTCTGGACCACGCGGTCTATGACATCGTTGAACGAGGCTGGGGGTGGAGGAGAAATCGTTCCCGGGTTTTGTCCCGCAGCAGCCGCATCATTCGTTACGGCTTGAGTGGTGGAGGACGTATCCTGGGATAGCGCAGAAATAGATAGCGCCGAAATAGATAACCCCAGCAACAACAACGAAAGCAACTTAACCCGGGAAATACGCATTAGGGGGACCTTCTTAACCTTACGCCAACTGAAAAATTATGTGCAAAACGACAGTGGAATCAGCCGGTTGGCCATCCTTCATCGCTGGCTTGAAGTGAATCTGTTCCGCGGCCTTGACCGCGTTGTCGTCGAGACCGTGACCTAGTCCACGTACTACGCGAACCACGTGCAGAGTGCCGGACGCTTCCAGAATCGCTTCCAGAAGAACTTCGCCTTCAATGCGCAGGCTGCGAGCTTCTTGAGTATAGATGGGCGTCGGCTTGGAAAGGATTTCCGCTGGCACCATCCGGATGGCGGCTTCTGCAGGATGGGACCGTACGGTGGGCGGAGCCGGAACATCTGCGTCTCCGAAGCCACTTTGTTGAACCGCGGCCACAGCGCGAGGCCGGTTGTCAGCAGTGGCCGTGCTATTTCCAAAACCAGAACTTACAACCACGCCCGCCACGCCTTTGGCCCCACCCGTACCGTTCCCGTAGCCCGGGCCGGATGGAAGATCGAAGGACCCAGCGGCGGCGATGTTAACTGCCTTGCCCTGATTGGCTCTGGCTGGGAGCCCGTTCGGGTCGCCGAAGCCTCCGGTTTGCACCTGCGACGGAGCGCGAGCAATCGTTGGAGCCGCCGAACTGCCGGTGGAGAATACGTTCACCTTTACCGCTTGTTTGGGAATCACAGGCGCGGAACTGATTGGCAGCGGCTCCAGTTTCTGGGGCGCGATGCTGACCTTGGGCGCGGGCACGTCTTCCACCTTCACGAAAGCCTTCGGCTGCGGCGCGGGAAGACGCAATGCTTCGGTGGGCGGGTCCAGTTTCGCAACCAGCATCGGTTTCTCCAGCTGTGGTTGATGATTCACCGGAACCGGCGTGCTCACGAGTTCGACCGAGCGGAAACTATGCTCCGGAGGCGAAACTACTGTGGGATACAACAGCCGAACCCACACCACAAACGCAACCGCCGCGGCCTGCGCTCCGCTGCTAAAAACGAATTCGCTCCAGGGAGTTCTCGTCTTTGGCAGGAGCGAGAACAGAGAGCCTTGGACAGCAGGAGAACTCATATCCGTATCTACTCGCCAGTTCCTGAAAACACCTGTTTGGAGGTAAAGTTTCTCAGACCGGCAGCTTGGGACCCTGGGACTGCACAAAGTCGAGAAACATTTGGTTTACTACCCAGGCAAAACCTGCACGGCAAAGGCCATTTTGCCGGCAACTGGGGAGAGTCTATCCTCTAATCTTTCAATCACTTGCGCTGGCGTCGCCAGCGATCGGCCTAGCTCGTGCAAGAAAGAGCAAAAAATTTCACCGTGCACGAGAGTGTTTTACTTCCGGCACGGCATCCCGATGAAAAGCTTGCAATCACCGCGCCAACCCGCTCTAACCTGCACTTCTCACTAACACCGCACGACCTTGGGACTATCAATTCCCTTGGTTGCATTGCGCGTATCCACCACGAGTTGCGCCTCGCCGACAATTTTCTTGTAATCGTAGTCGGAGTGATCAGTGACAATCACGATGCAATCGTACTGTCCCAATTTCTCCAGTTCCGTTCGCTTCATTTGCAGGTCGTACTTGCGCCCTTTCCCGATCAGAGGGAAGTAGGGATCGTGGTAGCTCACCTGAGCGCCTTCTTTTTGCAGCAACTCTATGATGGTCAGAGCCGGGGACTCGCGCAGATCATCGATATCTTTCTTGTAAGCCACGCCCAGGATCATGATGTGCGACCCGTTCATCGATTTCTTATGCCCATTCAGCGCTCCGCTAATGGAGGCAATCACGTGATACGGCATGTTGTTGTTGATCTCGCCGGCCAGTTCAATGAAGCGGGTGCGGAAGTCAAACTCTTTGGCCTTCCAGGATAGGTAAAAAGGATCGACCGGAATGCAATGTCCACCTAACCCTGGTCCCGGATAGAACGGATGGAAGCCGAAGGGCTTAGTGGAAGCCGCGCCGATTACCTCCCAGATGTCCAGTCCCATACGCAGGCAGAGCAGCTTTAATTCGTTGACCAAAGCAATATTCACGCAGCGGTAGATATTTTCCAGCAGCTTCGTCATCTCCGCCGCAGCTGGCGAGGAGACGGGAACTGTGCGATTGAAAATCGATCCATACAACGCACCAGCCAGCTCCGAAGCCTGAGGATTCACTCCTCCAACCACCTTAGGGATATCGCGGCGGGCCACGGTGGTATTGCCCGGATCTTCTCGCTCCGGCGAGAAGGCCACAAAGAATTCTTTTTCGGCATTGGAATCGCCCGTGGATGTGCCGCGCGCAGCCTTCAATCCGTTCTTGTTCTCCTTCTCGAGAATCGGCACCATCACTTCTTCCGTGGTGCCGGGGTAGGTTGTACTCTCAAGCACCACCAACTGCCCGGCCTGCAGATGCGGAGCAATCGCGTGCGTGGTATCGGTTATGTAGCTGAGGTCCGGTTCGTGATATTGATTGAGCGGGGTGGGAACGCAGATGATGACCGCGTCCATCTCCACCAGCTTCGCGTAATCGGACGTAGCGGAGAAGCCTTGCGCCTTGGCTTTCTGGATTTCTTCCGCGCTGATGCGGTAGATGTAGGAATCGCCTTGCGCGAGGGTGTCGACCTTACGCTGATCGATGTCAAAGCCGGTAACGGCAAACTTCTGTTCGCTGAAAAGCAGCGCGAGAGGCAGTCCAACATAGCCAAGGCCAATGATTCCGATGCGTGCCTGGCGCTGCTGGATCTTCTTCTTTAATTGATCGGGAGAACGATTTGCGGCAGAGTGATTCGTCATCGTCGCAACGGTAGTCTCTTCTGGATGTAGTGAGTTTCAGCTTCGATTTTAGCATCCCCGGCAGGGCATGCGGCACCGGGGCGCGACGAAGTGCTGCCGAATTTGAGTCTGCCTTCCGTGCTGGGCACTGACGACAGAGCTGGCGACACAGAGGGAATGACAGAGTTGGTGACAGAGTTAATAAAAATGAAAAGATCAGGCATGGGCAAGTACGCATGGTTTATGGCCGTCGCATTACTCGGGGGATTATCGGTGGGGTTGGCGGCAAGAGCGGGGAACTTTCTTTTAGTGGATGCGCCCCAGCGCTCAGACGCGATTCTGGTGCTGGCCGGGGAAACGGATCGGCGCCCGGCGCGCGCTCTGGAACTACTTGCGCAGGGATACGGACGGAAGGTCATTATTAACGTCCCCGCTGGTGCGAAGGTCTACGGATCTAGTGAGGTGGAGTTGGCGCAGCAATACTTCCAGAGTTTGCCCCAGGCCGCGGCGATCAGCGTCTGCCCGATTGATGGACTATCGACGAAAGAAGAGTCGAAGGATGCGGAGAAGTGCCTGGAGCATGAGGGTGCCAGGAGCGTTCTGATCGTCACTTCGGACTACCACACCCGCCGCGCCGGAGATATTTTTCGCCATGAAATCCCGGAGCTGGAATTCTCTACAGCCGCCGCGCGAGACGATTCATACTTTGGAACCCGCTGGTGGCAGCATCGCCAGTGGGCAAAGACCTTCGTGGATGAATGGCTGCGCCTGATCTGGTGGAGGGTCGTCGACCAATGGCGTTGAGAGCGCCCTCAAAGCCTTTTCACCACAGAGACACAGAGACACAGAGAAAACCGAACGAACAAAGACCAGCTAAAGATTTTCTCTGTGTCTCTGTGCCTCTGTGGTGAAGAATTTTGGTTCTCAACAGCGGCTGGCTCCAACTTCTGCATGATCATCAAAAAGTTTTCCACCGTTAACTTCATTTGCAAGCACAAAAGACATTGACTAGCAAGAACTTTGGAGGGTAGGATGCGTTTACAGTCATCAACTTAGTTATTAACGGAGTGTGGGATGGGCATGTCTGCTTTCCGAAAGATGGTAAGTTGCGTGCTTCTTTCGATTTTTCCTGGTTCCTTGTTGGCCGCTGATTCGGGCGCGGCCATGCTTTATACCCATGGAGCTGCCTGGTTGAATGGCGCCCACGTTCCTACCTCCTCGGCCATCTTTACCGGCGATTTGGTGCAAACCCGGTCGGACTCCGCAGCCAACATCAATGCCCCGGGATCAAGCATCACGGTTCTCGGCGAGTCCCTCGTGCAATTCGAAGGCGCGTCATTGAAGGTGGAGCACGGCGGCGTATCCGTGGCCACATCGAAGGGCGTGGCGACTACTGCTGGGGAAGTGCGCGTGGCGCCTGTATCCAATGCCTGGACAGAATTCGATGTTACCGACACCGATGGCACGGTGAAGATCGCCGCGCTCAAGGGAGACCTGAGCGTCACTGATGATAGCGGTACTGTCACACTAGCCCAGGGCCAGCAAACCACGCGCGATGAGCAAACGTCCGATCAATCCAATCAGTCAACGGACAACAACAACAAAGACAAGAAGAAAAATAAGAAGCGCGCCGACGGCGCCGCTCCGGCAGCGGCAGGTGGTATTCTCAACTCTCCCGTTGCCATAGGTATTGGAGCGGCGGCAATCGTAGGAGTCACCGCTTGGGTTCTCATCCAGAGCAATAACCCGGTGAGTCCATCCCAGCCTCAATAGTTACTGCGCTTAATCGATGTCATCGTCATTCTGAGCGCAGCTATTTTTCTAGGCGGAGCAAAGGCACGCGGATAATGACGCACCTCCCCGTAGCTGCATATCTGAGGTAATAGCAGGCAGTTTTAGAAGTTTGTAGCAGGCTGCTGCAGGGATTCCGGTGCTGTCACCGTATCTTCTTCCGTTTCCGCGGTTTTAGTCCTCACCGCGCGGTGCTTGCGAACCGGCTTCGCGAATGGCTCTGACGCCGCCAGCGTGCATAGTACGTAGAACAAAGCGGCATTGGCTGGAATCTGCAGGTTGAAGTCAACCGCGCTATGTACCAGGATTCCGCTTACGCCGAGCAGGCACGCCAAAGTCATCGCCCCGCTGATTTCCCCAGACCAGTTCCCGATCTTCTTGATGCCCCGCATGTAGAGCGTCACCACAAACCACACCATCGTAACAAACCCCAGCAACCCCATTTCCACCAGCAATTGCAGGTAATCGTTATGCGCCTCATTCACAAAGAAATTTGTGTAGAAGGTGCGGAACTGCGGATAAACGATAGGAAACGATCCCAGACCCCAACCTAGGACCGGCCTCTTCAGGAACATGTGCAAGCCATCGCGGTTGATATAGGCGCGAATGTCGCCGGAGAGTTCGGAGTGCCCCGGCCCTGCCGTCGCGATGCGTTTGCTGAGTTCAGGGCCGCCGATCCAGACGAGCAGTCCAATCACAATTACCATAAACACGCCAATGCCGATGGCGGTGCGCAGGCCGCGTTTTTGTTTGACCAGCAACGCCGCCAGGATGACGAGCTCCACCACAATCGCCAGCATGCCGCCGCGCGATCCGGAGAGAAAAATTGTCCCGACCATCACGGCCGCCGCCGTCGCTGCCGCGGCGCGGACCTTGGGCGGCGCCAGTCGCGTCAGTGACAAGATCAGCAAAACCGGTACAAGCATCTCCATTAGTCCGGCGTAATGGTTGTGGTTTACGTAGGGCCCATAAATCCAGCCGCCCATCCGCGGTTGCCGGATCCAGTACAGCTTGCCGTTCGCGGAGATTCCCTGCAGTAATGCGAAGCCTGCGACTGCGGCCCCGTACACCGAGAAAACCAGGGTGAGCTTGCGCGCCTGGACGCCGCGCAGCACTGTTTGCCCTGCGAGGAAGCACAGCGTGGCATAGGCGACGTACTGCAGTGCGACTGACACGGTGTCATGCGGGTATGCGGTAACGCGGAACACAAGCTGCAAAACGATGAGCAGGCCGAAAACTCCCATCGGAAGAAATAGGGGGTTTCCCCTTACTTTCATTTCGCCGTCCATCACTTGCTTTCCTATCCACAGCAGAAACAACGCGGCCGCGCCCGCCTCCAGCACGAAGATGGACCAAGGTTCCACCGCGCCGAAAGCGAGTGGTCCAAACAAAAGCAGGCCGAAGATGCCGTACAGCAAAACGGTCTCGACTCGCGCCGAGCGTTCGCTGCGATCGATGGCGGTGATGCGGGCCGTGCTCATGGAGTGTGAATTCATCCGGTTCGAGGAATTACTGCCGCTTCGGCGTCAGGCGGAAATCGTCGACCCAGAGCTTACCACGGATCGGACTACCTTCCGGCAGCCGCCGCACATGCAACACCAGCAGTTTGGTATCGGCTCCCGTGGTAAATTCGCCGGTCGCAGATTTCCAGAATCCCGGCTCTTTCAGTTCGTCGCTGTCATACAAGACGGCCCGGGTATAAGCATCCTGAATAGTGATATGCGGGCCGCCGGCGCCCTCGAATTCTCCACTTTTGTAATATGCGGAAAAATCATAGAGCGTATCGGGCTGAACCGCGATGAACTGACGAATTCCGGCGTCGTTTACCGCCGGCCCGTCGAAAGCAATCAATAGTGAACGGTGGCCGCCGTGGAAATCGCTGGGATCAAGAGTGAGAGTCACGCTTTGCTGCTTCTGATATTGCCAGTCGAAGCCCCCGTTCAGTACATCCAAGCCGAAATCGCCATTGACGATCAGATTACGTCCCGAGGGCACGTAAGCTGATCGTCCGAAACGAGGGGCAGCTTGCTGCCAAACCAGACGCGCCTGCTCAACATCTTTATGATCGAACAGGTACTGGATGTACTCATAGACGTAGCGAAGTTCGAAGGTCTGCTGAGTTGCCATCAGAGCGGCCCAAACCCTGGCGGTTGCAGCCGTTTCTTTTTTCTGCATCAGCAGGTTGAGAAACGCGATGTAAGCCTCGGAACGGGCGGGAACGACGTCACGCAAGAGTTCGTCCACATCCGGATTGATGCGCCAGCAGAACTGAATGGCGGGATCGGCCAGCGTCGGCTCATTCGCCAAAACTACGCGGAATTCGCGCAAAGCCTTCGCCTCGTCGCCCTGCACCAGAAAAAAATTCGCGGCCTCCCAGGCCACGTCCGGAGTCGTCGGATCAGCTTCGATCGCGTGCTCCAACGCCAGGGTTTGATTGGAAACGTCTCCCAACACCTGATAGGTAGAGGCCAAGTCGAACCAGTAACGCGCGGAGTGCGGATCGAGCTGCACGGCGGCCTGATAAGGTTCGATCGATTTGGCCGGATCCCGAGCAACCAGCGCGTAATAGCGGCCCAGATGATTGCGGTAGTCCGCGTTCCAGGGATCAAGACGAGCCGCCCGCTGCAGACTAGCGAGTTCTGGCTTTTCTCCGAAGAAGGAGGCGACAAGCAGTCGTCCCGCTAGAAAGACATAGACGAGGCAGAGCCCCGCCGCCACGCCAATGACGAGTCTTTTCCGTCCAGCAGAATTGAGGGGTATTTCCATGTTCGCGTTGGAATCGCAGTAAAGAAGCCGTGTTTCGCGTTACGCGCTATTGGGTGAAGCCTCGGCGCTCTCCTCGGAGTCGTCATCCTCGTCATTGTGCGACGCATCGTCGCGATAATAGCGCGCGTACTTGCCCTGATATTCGTAATAGTAATAATAGTCGGGCGAACTCAAATCGACCGCATTCAATAGCACGCCCGAAACCTTCGCGTTGACCTGCATCAGAATGTCGCGGGAGCGGCGCAGCGCCTGCTTGGTAGTCTGTCCGGAGCGGATGACCAGCACGATGGCGTCGGCGCGCGGCGAGAGCACAACTGCGTCGGTGACCGACAAAGTAGGAGGAGTGTCTACAACAATGTGATCATACTGTCCACGCAATTCCTGCAACACATCCCGCATATTTGTGGAGGCCAGCAGTTCGGCGGGATTCGGTGGAGGAGTCCCAGCCGGCAATACATCCAGGTTCGGCAGGATGGAGGAGCGCGTGATCGCTGTTTGCAGCGTGGCGCTTCCGGTCAGCACATTGCTGAGCCCGCTGCGAGGTCCCATGCCTAGGGTCTTGTGAATGCTGGGCCGTCTGAGGTCAGCGTCGATCAGCAGTACGCGAATGCCTTTCTGGGCCAAAACCACTGCACAGTTAATGCTGGTTGTGGTTTTGCCTTCCTGGGGCAGGGCGCTGGTCACCATAATCACCTTGGGCGGCGCTCCCAAGTTCGATAACAACAGCGAGGTTCGGAGTGCACGGTAGGATTCCGCCATCTGCGACTGCGGCCTCACCTGCGTAATCAACTCCACCGCTTCCTTGGACGTGGCGATCACTAGTCGTTTTGCGGTTGGGCCTTCACGCGCCGACCTCGACCCCAGCGGAATCATGCCCAGGGGAGGCAGGCCGGAGATCATTTGCGCTTGCTCGGTGGTGCGCACCGTGCTGTCCAATCCTTCGAGCAAGAAGGCAAGTCCCACGCCGGAGGTCAAGCCCAGCATGAAAGCGAAAGAGAGGTTGCGCGGGATGTTGGGTTCGACTGGCGCCGTGGGTACGCGGGCTACATCGACAATGCGGAAGTTGTTGGAGCGAAGCCCCGCCGAAACGCCCGCTTCCTTCAATTTTTCCAGCAGTCCTTCATACAACTGACGGTTGGTGTCGAGATCCCGCTTTAGCAGGCTGTACTCAATGGCGCTTTCATTGAGCTTATTCGCTTCCTGTTTTTGTTTTTCGAGAGCGTCGTGCAGCATGCTTTCTCGCTGCAGGGCAGCCATGTACTGCCCCTTGATCTTGCCCCCAACCTTCTGGGTTTCTGCCAGAAGTTGATCGTCCACTTCCTTAAGCTGATTATTCAGTTGCGCAAGTTTCGGGTAGGAGGGGCCAAATTGTGTATTCAGTTCAGCGGCTTGAATCTTCAGGTCAGCTTGTTTGGCGCGGAGGACTTCCAGCAGCGCATTACCCGATTGATTTCCCGCCCCGGCCGCGTCCAGCGTGCTGGCAGCGGCGGCGATAGTATTGGCATCCCCGGCCTGAACCAGGCGGTATATGGACTCTTTATCCATGCGCTCGGATTCGGCTTGCGTCAGCGCCTTATTCAACTCATCCAGTTTGGCGGTAGTAATGTTCTGCTTCTCGTCGATCCCAAGAATTTCATGCTCTTTCTGGTAACGTACAAGTTTTTCCTGGGAGGTTTCTACTTTCATCTGCAAATCCACCAACTGCTTGGAAAGCCAGTCCGAAGCCTGCATGGTGGAGTCGAAGCGCGACTTAAAATTGTTCTCGGTATACGTGCTCATCAACGTGTTGACGACGTTGGCAGTCAAGTCCTTGTCCGGACTGCGGAACGAAACTTTGATGATGTGACTGTTGGGAGCGAGTGTCACCTTCAGATTGCCGCGGAAACTGGAGAGCAGACCAGACGTTCGTCCAACGTCGGCTTGCAGCGGATCGGGAGCCAGATCGAGTGAAGAAGGTAGAGGCGGCGTTTTCCCGCCGAATTCCGGCCGGCGGTCCAGGGCCAGCTCTTTCACCACCTGCAAGGCCAGAAGATCGCTTTGCAGAATCATCACTTCAGTTTCAAGTTCGCTGGGATCGTAATAATCAACGTTGAAGGTGGGAGAATTGCTGAAGTTGACCAGGCCGGAATCCGGCTTGTTGATTTCAATGCTGCCGCTGGCTTCATAGATCGGCGTCATCTTGAGGCTGGCAATGGCGACTACGGAAAAGATGGTCAGCAGGCAGGCCAGGACCGTCCACTTCCGCTTCATCAAGACGCGAATATATTCGCCGAGCGCCGATTCCTGAGAAAGGAGTTCGGGGTAAATCCGCGGGCCAATGTTTTTCCCAAGGTCCGCGCTGGGAGGCATTTCTCGGAGGGTTGGAGTATTGGCCTGCACCAGCGGTCCGGAATCCATGCGTTCTCCTCAACAAATTTTAAAATTCATCGGTCTTGGGGCGCTGTAGCTCGCAACCCAAGAGCAAGTCAGGCTATTCGATGGCTGGTCATCGAGCCCGGCTCGTCTCCCGTGAATTCTTTTTAACAGTGATGTAGCGGTTTCGTCGGTATTCTAACATTGCTTGCCGCGAAAACAATTTGTAATCGAAGCACTTCGTTTTTTGGAATGAGTGGCGCCGCGAAATGTCGTTCGCTCGGAGGCAAAAAACTCCGCTATACTACCTTGCAATCGACGATCCCAGCCCCAAACGCAAGGAAGACGCAAGGAAAACATGTCCGAGGTAGGCTCAATGAATTGGTCGGAACAGGAAGTCTTGGTCACGGGCGGAACGGGTTCTTTTGGGAAGAAGTTCGTCGAGATCATGCTGCGGGAATACCATCCCAAGCGGCTGGTGATTTTCAGCCGTGACGAACTCAAGCAGCATGACATGCGCGCCGCTGGTTTCGATCACCCCAGCCTGCGCTATTTTATTGGAGACGTACGTGATCCAGCCCGCCTCCAGCGCGCCTTTGCCGGCATCACAATTGTGGTTCATGCGGCCGCGTTAAAGCAGGTGCCGGCCTGCGAATACAATCCGTTCGAGGCGATCCAAACCAACATCATGGGAGGCCGCAATGTAATCGATGCGGCCATTGACCGCGGCGTTCAACGCATCCTCGCTCTCAGCACCGACAAAGCTGTGAACCCCGTCAACCTCTACGGCGCCACGAAGCTCTGTGCCGAAAAAGTATTCGTGCAGGCCAACGCCTATGCGGGCGCACAGGAAACTCGTTTCAGCTGCGCGCGCTATGGGAATGTCGTTGGCAGCCGCGGCAGCGTCATCCCAGTGTTCACAGAGCAGCGCAAACGGGGCCGCATCACCATCACTGATCCTCGCATGACTCGTTTCTGGCTTACTCTCGAACACGGAGTTCGATTTGTGGTGCGCTCGATCGAGCAGATGCACGGCGGCGAAATCTTTGTCCCTAAGATTCCCAGCATGCGATTGGTCGATCTGGCCGAGGCCATCGCTCCGGGATGCGCTGTCGAATATATCGGCATTCGTTCCGGCGAGAAGCTCCACGAGGTGTTGCTTTCCGAAGATGAAGCGCGGACCGCAGTGGAACTGGACGACATGTATGTTGTCCAGCCCTCGCATCCTTGGTGGAAAAAAGGGAACTGGGTTCACGGAAGGGAATTGCCGCAGGGCTTCCGCTACACCAGCGACACCAATGAACAGTGGCTCAGCCACGAGCAACTTCAAGAACTTATCGAGCCCGGAACCGCAGCGAAGGAGCGGATACCGGCGTAGATGCAGTGAAGAGGTTTTTTAAGATCTTAGGTGTCAGGCTTAGGCCTATCCAAGACCTATTACCTAAGACCCAAAGCTCCAAGCTTTCGCGCCATTACAATGCCAACGCTATCCACCAAAGAACTGCTCGCCATCGATGGCGGAACTCCGGTCCGAAAGACGTTTCTTCCCTACGGGAGACAGTCGATTGGAGAAGATGACATTCAGGCAGTCACCGATGTGCTGCGCTCCGATTGGCTCACCACGGGCCCCAAAGTGCCGGAGTTCGAGGAAGCATTCGCGGCCTGGGTAGGCGCTAAATACGCCGTGAGTTTCAGCTCCGCGACTGCGGCGCTGCACGGTGCGGCCTTCGCCGCCGGGCTCAAGCAGGGCGACGAAGCCATCACTACTCCTCTGACCTTTGCCGCCACGGCGAATTGTGTCCTCTACCAGGGCGCGATTCCGGTTTTCGCCGACGTGAGCGCCGATACGCTCAACCTTGATCCGCAAAAAGTCGCGGCGCAAATTACTCCACGCACACGAGCCATCCTTCCTGTAGATTACGCGGGCCATCCGGCGGATCTGGACACGATTCTGGATCTCGCGGCACGGCACGGATTGACTGTGATCGAAGATGCCGCCCACGCGCTCGGCGCCGAATACCGGCAGCGCCGCACCGGCAGCATCGCCCACATGACCGTCTTCAGTTTTCATCCGGTGAAGCACCTTGCAACCGGCGAAGGCGGCATGGTAACCACCGATCGCGCCGATTACGCCGAGGCGCTGCGGCGATTTCGCAATCACGGCATCTCAAGCGAGGCGCGCCAGCGTCAGAGCGACGGGCAGTGGTACTACGAAATGGTGATGCTTGGTTTCAACTACCGGCTCACCGATATCGCCTGCGCTCTCGGATTGTCTCAGCTGAAAAAGCTGGAGGCGAATCTATCGCACCGGCGCGGAATCGCAGCGCGCTATTCCGCTGCATTTA
>Ga0209007_1000016_pt1 | contig 147109 bp, 120 predicted proteins | sample JacPinW_OM1H0_O2_FD_187961 | JGI IMG/M metagenome (GOLD analysis project Ga0209007, IMG submission 187961) | Forest soil microbial communities from Algoma, Ontario, Canada - Jack Pine, Ontario site 1_JW_OM1H0_O2 (SPAdes) (version 2) | ecosystem: Environmental > Terrestrial > Soil > Boreal... | reverse complement strand
GGGACGCGCCCACGACAGCCGGCGGGACCCTTCGTTACACTCAGGGCAAGCGCCTGGCACCAACTATGACGACCCCAGCCTTCAAACGCGTTCTGCTCAAGATTTCCGGAGAAGCCCTGGCTGCCAATCAGGGTTTTGGCGTAGACACGAAACGCATCCACGAAGTTGCGGCGGAATTAGCTGACGTGCACAAGCTGGGCGTTCAACTTGCGATCGTGGTAGGCGGCGGCAATTTTTTCCGCGGCGTAGCCGACCAGGCCAAAGATATGGACCGCGTTTCCGCTGATCACATGGGAATGCTGGCCACCGTGATCAACGCGCTCGCGCTGCAGGATGCGCTAGAAAAACAGAAAGTCTACACGCGCGTGCAGACCGCAATCGAGATGAACCAGGTAGCCGAGCCGTTCATCCGCCGGCGTGCTATCCGGCATCTGGAAAAAGGACGCGTCGTCATCTTCGCCGGTGGTACCGGCAATCCATACTTCTCGACCGACACTGCGGCATCGCTGCGCGCCATGGAAATTAAGGCCGATGCAATTCTCAAAGCCACCAAGGTCGATGGTATCTACGACGCCGATCCCATGAAAGTAAAGGACGCGAAGAAATTCACCGACATCACATACATGGATGTTCTGAGGCTGGGATTGAAGGTGATGGATTCCACCGCCATCAGCTTGTGCAAGGACAACAATCTTCCCATCATCGTCTTCGACCTGAATCAGCATGGCAATATTCGGCGCGTGCTTAGCGGAGAGAAGATTGGGTCGCGGGTAAGCGCTTAAGGCCTTTGCCACGGATTTACGCGGATTTAGTTTTAGATTTCTGATCCGTGGTGAACCCGTGGCTGACTTGTGTTGGGTTTATAATGCAGCGTTTTGATTCTTAACATCATACGGAGCTGAACTGATATGGCGCCAGCCACAATGGCCGCGATTCCCGGCCTCAAAGAAACTTACGTACAACTCAAAACGCGGATGGAAAAAGCGGTGGAAGATTTCCGCAAGGCGATGGCCGCGACGCGCACCGGCCGCGCCTCGGTGCACATGCTCGATGGTGTAAGCGTGGATTATTACGGCTCGCAGATGCCGCTGAATCAGATCGCGCAGGTGCACGCGCCGGAGCCGCAGCTGATCACCGTGCAGCCCTTCGACGCATCGCAGGTGGGAGTGATCGAAAAAGCTATTCGCACTGCCGAGCTGGGCCTGAATCCGATGAATGACGGCAAGCTGATTCGCGTGCCGGTACCCGCCCTCACGCAAGAGCGCCGCCAGGACATGGTGAAGCATCTGCACAAGGTGCTCGAAGAACATCGCACTGCCGTGCGGAATATTCGCCGCGACGGCAACGATGCCATCAAGAAAGCGATGAAGGATAAAAAAATCAACGAGGACGACGAGAAGCGGTCGCTGGAAGAGATTCAGAAGCTCACCGACGACGAAATCAAAAAGATGGAAGAGATGAGCAAAGCGAAGGAAAAAGAAGTTCTGGAGATCAAATAGAGCGGAACTCCGCCATCCCCACCCCAATAACTAAAGTCCATGTCACGGTAGCTCACTTGGACCTGCCTTCTAACCACAGCAAATGCCCCCGTTTCCTTTCTCCTTTCTCCGCATTTTCTTTCGGGGACGATGGCTTTTCCGAGAAGCAACCTAATAATCGAGCGATGGCGCCGACGAAGACGCCGTCAGGTATACAACGGCCGGGGTGAAATCCTTTTGAAGGTTCGAGGGGATGGCTAGGTTTCAGGCCGCGCTGGTTTCGGCGAGACTTGAGTCCCTGATTCTGGAACCTCAACGTGCTGACCTCAGAAAAACTTTCCGATCTAGGCAACTCGGCCACGTTTTATTCCGTCTTGGTTGAGGTAGAGTCATCCAAGTCCTTTCCATGAAGCCGCCGGCAAGAGAGGCAACTTGGACGCTTTTTGTTTTTCTACCGTATAATGGTCGTTTTCCCACATCCTTGAGGCCGAGGTAGTAGCGATTCATCTTCGCATTCATCAGGACATTGTTGTGCCCGAGACCGGCTATGGCCGCACCCGCGCCGCCTATGCGCCATCTCCTTCATTTGCACGGCTTTGCCGTCGAATAAAATGGTTCTCCCTGGGGATCGGGTTGGCGCTTTTGCTCACCTCAGCAAGTTTGGCGCAGACTGATGTAATTACTGATATCAACGTCCAGAACAACCGCAGAATTCCCTCCGAAACCATCAAGGCGCGCATTTTCACCCATGTGGGTGATATTTACGATCCCGCCGCGTTGGAGCGCGATTTCAACTCCCTGTGGAACACCGGTTACTTCGAAGACATCCGTTTTAGCCGCGAGCAGACTCCCAAAGGCTGGCGGCTGGTCATTCAGGTCAAGGAAAAGCCAACCATCCGCGAGATCAACTACGTGGGACTGAACTCCGTGACCACCAGCGACGTGTTGGACCGCTTTAAGGAAGCGAAGGTTGGGTTGACGGTAGAGAACCAGTACGACCCGACGAAAGTAAAGAAAGCGGAAGTTGCAATCAAGGGCCTGCTGGCAGAACACGGAAGGCAGTTCTCCACCATTCGCACGGAGATACGCCAGATTCCTCCCGCTGCCATCGGGATCACGTTTGTCGTGAAAGAGGGCCCGAAGGTCAAGGTCGGCAAAATCAAGTTCGAAGGCAACAAGAATGTGAAGTCGCGAATCTTGCGTTATGCCATGAAGAACTTGCGGCCCATCGGCATTCCGCACTCGATCTTTCTGGAAAATATATTTGCCAGAACCTACGACGCCACCAAGCTGGACGAAGATACGGAACGCGTCCGGAACGAATATCAGAATCGCGGCTATTTTAAAGTTATCGTGAACGAGCCCAAGACCGAAATTCACGACACAGGGCACAAGGGCCCGCACATACCATTGCTGCAAGGAGGGTCGGGCAAGTCGGTCGACATTACCATGCCGATCGAAGAAGGCGACCGCTATAACCTGGGTTCCATCACGTTCAAGAATAATAAGGCAGTGTCGAACGTGAAGGCGTTGCGCAACCTCTTTCCGATCAGGGACGGAGACGTTTTCAGCAAAGAGAAAATAGGCAAGGGGCTGGAAAATCTGCGTAAGGCCTATGGCGAGCAAGGCTACATCAACTTCACTTCAGTGCCAGAAACCAGGTTTGACGACGACAAGAAGCTGATCTTTCTCGACATTGATGTAGACGAAGGCAAGCAGTTCTATGTCCGCCGCATTGAATTCACGGGGAATACCACGACTCGCGATCGCGTGATCCGGCGTGAGATTGCGCTCGAAGAGGGCAACATTTACAACTCGCGTCTCTGGGAATTGAGTTTGCTGCGCCTGAACCAACTGGGATACTTCGATCAGTTGAAGCCCGATGACCCGAACGTTACCGATCGCAAACTGGACGAGAAAGACGGATTGGTCGACCTTACCCTGAAGATCAAGGAGAAGGGCAAGAACAGCATCGGATTGAACGGAGGCGTGAGCGGTTTGGAAGGCGCTTTTGTAGGCCTCAACTATGCGACCAACAACTTCCTTGGTCTGGGTGAGACGCTTCAGGTGCAACTCAGCGTTGGCAACCTGGCGAAAAGCGCGCGGTTCGGCTTTACCGAGCCATACATGTTCGATAAGCCTTTGCAGTTCGGGTTTAACGTGTACGTCAACCGAACGAGCTACAACCAGGCGAGACAACTCTCCATCTTCAGAGGGCAGACTCTCGACCTGCCCAATGCAGTTCTACAGAACCTGCAAAATTACACGCAGTCGAGCGCCGGATTCACCACGTCCCTGAGCTATCCGTTACGCCGTTCTTTCAAGCGCGTGGGCATTACTTATTCGTTCGACCGCTCGTCACTGGCGGCGGTAAGTTCGGCGTCGAGAAATCTATTCGAGTTCCTGGCCTTCCGTGGTATATCCGGTCCCAGTGCGCTGGAAGGAATCATAACCAGCAAGATCTTCCCCAACTTCTCCTTCAATACGATTGATAGTCCGATCTCGCCGCATCATGGACAGCAGTTCACCTTGGGCGCGGAATTCGCCGGGTTGGGGGGGACTATTCGCTCGATTCGGCCGGTCGTCCAGTACAAGCGCTTTATTCCCGTGCAGAACCGGCGCAATGCACTGGGCTTCAACGTTCAGGGATCGTTCATCAGCGGCTGGGGCGGTCTGGTTGCGCCTCCGTTCCAACGCACGTATATGGGCGGGGAGAACGATCTGCGCGGGTTTGATATCCGCTCGGTGTCTCCGGTAGCGTTCCTGCCCAACGTGGGCTCGATCGTCCTGACCAATAATGACGGAACCCCGGTTCCCAAGAATGCACAGAATCCCGCTCTGGGACCATTGACCATCCCAATTCCCGTGGACCAAATTACATTCCCCGGCGGGGACATGAGCATCGTCACCAATTTCGAGTACCGCTACACGATTTATGGACCGGTGGCGCTGGCGCCTTTCGTAGACGCGGGTATCGATCCTATTTTGCGTCCTTCACAGTTGCAGATTGCGTCGGTGCAATACGATAGCGTGGTCGGCCAGTATTTCGGATGTCCGGCTCAGGATCAGGCAACGGCTACGGCTACTGGAACCGGTTGCACGCCGGGCAGTCTTTTGAATCCGCTGCCTTCGGATCAGCTGCAGGTTCTGAAATCGACGAACTGGCGGCCAAGGATGTCCACCGGCCTGGAGCTGCAGATGTTCCTGCCCGTGATCAACGCGCCGTTCCGCATCTACTGGGCATACAACCCGCTGCGGTTGGATAATCCGGCGAATCCGCCGATTCCGATCACGCGCTCCATGTTCCCCAATACCGCCGCCGGGGACTACACATATCACCTGGCTGTGAACCAGTATGCGCCGAGCTTCCTGCTGCGCGAGCCGCGCAAGACTTTCCGCTTCACGGTGGCGACAACGTTCTGAAGCGGGTTGACAAAGCGGAGGATGGTTTGACGACGGCTGTGGGGGCTCTCTATAATTGTTTTGATCCACGCCATCGCAGAAAGCTGATCAAGGGTGGACGGCACGTCCGCAACCCCGGCGTGTGACGCTGGCATTCCAGTGCGCCTTATCGGATGACATCTGACGGCGGCCGTTCGGAACGCAAGAAGAAACACAATGCGAAGACGAACAGACTTCGTGAGTGCGGCCCAGCGTAGGTAGAAGGGCAATCTAAGTTCATTCCCGGAAAATCCTCACCGATTCACCGGAATCAGATTCATCGGAACAATGTTCCAAGGAGTTTAAGCGATCCAATGACAAGCAAGTTCCTGCGGTCTGTCCTGGCCATTGCGGTTCTCTCCATGATTTTCGGAGGGATGATTTCCGCCTGGGCCCAAACCGGTAGCGCGGCTGCTCCAGCGGGTGGTATAAGTTCGCCCGCAGCCCCGGCAACCTCCAACCCAATCGTCACTGGCAGCGGCACCACCAAGATCGGCACCATCAACATCGAGCAAGCCGTGATCGGCAGCAACGAAGGCCAGCGCGATTTCGATGCTTTGAAGAAAAAACTGGAGCCGAAGCAAAACGAGTTGAAGGCGCAGAATGACGAACTGGAAGCTCTGCAGAAGCAGTTTCAGACCCAGAGCGATAAGCTGAATGACGATGCTCGCGCCAATCTCCAGAAGCAGATCGAGAGCAAGAAGAAAGTCTTCGATCGCGCAGTGCAGGATGCTCAGGAAGATTATCAGAACCAGTCCAAGGAAGTTTTTCAGCGGATTCTGCAGAAGATGGCGCCCGTGATCGTGAAACACGCGCAGGAAGCCGGCTTCAGCATGATCGTGGATACTTCGAACCCCTGGCCGCAAAGTCCGATCCTGTGGTATGGCGAAGGAGGGGATATTACCAAGGCGGTAGTAGACCTCTACAACACGCAGTCTGGCGTGGCAGCTCCAGCCGCGCAGGGTAGTGGAGTCAAGCCTGCAACCCCAAGGCCAGCGGCGCCCAAGCCAGCTACCGCACCACCCAGCAAGTAGTTTTTTCCCGACACCGCGTGTGTCGGAAAAGTTCCACAAGGCCGCGTTCAGCGCGGCCTTTTTTATTTCTTTAGCTCGTGCCACGCAGACCGCGTTCGGTGTCCTTAGCACTAACCGCATTCCACTTCGGAGGACGCTATGTTTGATGACACGATTAACACGTCCTGGGACGAGCGCTCGCGGCGCGGATTGTCAGCTTTGACATCGTTCGCATTGCAGGGCCTCGTTGCCGGAACACTGCTGCTCTTCTCTCTATTCCGGCCGGCTGGCTTGCCTTCGTTCCACTCGCTCTCGACGCCGGTTAGCTTGGGACAACCGTTGGGAGAACCTCCTGCAGTTAGAACACGCATAAGTGGGGACACCACGATGACGCCAAATAATCCCACGACCATCACTCTCAGAATGCCGACACGAATACCCAATGAAATCCCAGACATGGGCGATGATACTGTGCCAACGGTTGGAGGATTTGGCGGACCAAATTCCGGGAGCGCCCCCATAGGAGATCTGCGCGGCGTGCCCAACCTGTTGGGCGACGCGCGTCCAGTTTTGCCGGCCGCCGTGCCGACCGCAAAAATTGCTCCGCTTCGCATCTCGCACATCAGCGAGGGAAACTTGATTCGCAAGATCCTGCCGACGTATCCCGCACTGGCCCGCAGTGCGCGCATTCAGGGTCAAGTCGCGCTGCAGGCGGTAATCAGCAAACAAGGAGTCATTGAAAATCTACAGGTCGTGAGCGGCCATCCCATGTTGGTGCCCGCGGCGATTGAAGCGGTCCGCCAGTGGCGCTACCGTCCCTACATCCTAAACAATGAGCCTGTCGAAGTAGAGACCCAGATCACGGTGAATTTTTCGCTGGGAGGAAACTGATTGGGCGGAGTCCGATCAAAGAAGGCGATCAATATGGCTGACAACGGTGGCAGAGAAATCAGGCGGGAGTAGCCCAAGCGTAACCTGAGCACTCGCGCGCCTGCCGCTATAATCGAGCCCTGTGGCGACTACTGTAGAAACTCTGAGCCGCGTGGCCACCCGTCCTACATGGGCGGAAGTTTCCCTGACCACTCTGCGGCAAAACTTTCGCGCGGTTGCGAAGCATGCCGGCGCGGGTGTGACCGTGTGCGCGGTGGTGAAGGCTGATGCCTACGGCCACGGCGCCGTGGAATGTTCCCGCGCGTTGCAGGCGGAAGGCGCGAAGTGGCTGGGCGTCACGTCTCTCGATGAAGCGATTCCGCTGCGCGAGTCCGGCATTGAATCGCGAATCCTATTGATGACGGGTTTCTGGCGCGGCGAAGAGAGTGAGATTGTTCGCCTGCGGCTCACTCCAACCGTATGGGAACCACGACACATCGAAACGCTGGAAAGCGCAGCTGCGAACGGCGCGGTGCAGCAGGCCGTGCACTTGAAGGTGGATACGGGGATGGGCCGCCTGGGCGTAGCGCTCGATGAGCTTCCTGCAGTTCTGAAAGCTCTTAGCACGGCCCCGCATCTAATGCTCGAAGGACTGTCAACGCATTTGGCCTCGTCTGAAATTATGGACGCGCCTTCCGTAGCGGAGCAGGAACACCGTTTCGAAGAAGCGCAGCGCATGGTGCGCGCGGCTGGATTCGATCCGGCTTTGGTCCACATGGCAAACACCAGCGCGCTGATCTCGCGGCGCGAGACGTGGAACAACATGGTGCGTCCCGGCATCGCGCTCTATGGTTATTATTTGCCCTTCCAGCGCGCCGGCAGAGAAGTGAGCGGCGGAACGCTGCGGCTTCCCGTGAAGCCGGTTCTGACCTGGAAGACGCGCATTCTTTCCATGCGGCACTTCGCGGCTAACCAGGCGCTGGGCTATGGTGGAACGTATATGACCAAGGAGCCGGCGCACGTCGCCGTGCTGCCCGTGGGATATGCCGACGGATACAACCGGCAGCTTTCGAATCGCGGGCGCGTGATCGTCCGCGATCACTATGCTCCCATTATCGGCAGCATCTCGATGGACCTCACGCTGGTTGACGTTACTGGCATTCCTAACATCTCCGTGGGCGACGAAGTAATTCTTCTCGGAACAGCAGACGGGTTGAGCATCGATGCTCTCGAACATGCAAGACTGGCCAACAGCTCGCCGTACGAGATCCTCTGCAATATTTCGAAACGCGTACCGCGGAAATATGCAAGCTGACCGCTCGGATCAGTTCCAGCTTCGCCCTCACCGTCCCACCTGATCTTCCATCGCCGGTTCAAGCTCGCTCCGGATAATGCCCATCTCAACGTAGATGGGACGCATGATCTTCCGGATTGGCTTCAGCTGCGTCGTAAACCAGATCGATCCGGCAACACAAAATGCTCCCGTAATCATGATTGCATGCGGCGCTCCCAGTTTGTGCGCAAGGCTACCGGCGAGCAGGCTGCCGAATGGCGCCATGCCCACAAAAGCCATCGTGTAATAACTCATCACGCGGCCGCGTTTATCTTCCGGCACCAAAGTCTGAATCACCGTGTTGCTTGCCGCGAGGCCTTGCATCATGCCGAAGCCTACGATCAGCATGAGAAACATCGACAGCAGAAAGATTCGCGATAAACCAAAACAGATCAAACCAAAGCCGAAGAGCGCGGCTGAAATCTGGATCATCGTTGTCAGGCCGCGAACTGTCTTGCGCAGCGCGAGAGAGACTGCGGAGATCAATGCCCCCACACCGGAAGCTCCCAATAAAAACCCGAGCGTATGCGGGCCGCCATGCAAAACCTTCGATGCGAAGATCGGCATGAGCACCATGAACGGCATTCCCATCAGGCTGACTAATGCGAAGAGCAACAGAATAGTTCGTATGGGAGGGAAGCCTGAAACATAAGCCCAGCCCTCTTTGAGTTGCTCCAGCATCGAGGTGAGAGCGCGCTTTGGCGGTGCCACTTTAACGCGCATCATCAGCAATGATGCGATAACGGCGAGGTAGCTGATGCCGTCAATCGTGAAGCAATATCCTTCTCCCGCCGCGGCTATCACCAATCCCGCCAAGGCCGGTCCGACTAAACGAGCCAGGTTGACCATGGAAGAATTGAGCGCGATTGCATTGCTGAGATCCTGTTTATCTTCGACCATCTGCACCAGGAAGGCCTGCCGGCCCGGCATGTCGAAGGCGTTGATCAAACCCTGGAGAGCGCTTAACCAAATAATTTCATGGATGTTGATGACCTTGGTGAGTGTCAGAGCTGCGAGCGCCAGGGATTGCAGTCCCGCCAATACCTGTGTCCAAACCAGCAGCTTCCGTCGGTCGAGCCGATCGACCCAAACCCCAGCAAACGGCGCCAGCAAGAAGGTTGGAATCTGCCCGGCAAAGCCCACCACACCCAGAAGCAACGCGGAGCCTGTGAGCCGATATACCAGCCAACTGGTTGCAACGCGAGTCATCCAGGTGCCGATCAGAGAAATACTTTGACCGACAAAGAACAGCCGGAAGTTGCGATGCCGAAGCGCTCGCCAAGCATGAGAAAAACGTGCGAAGGGGCCTTGCCTAACTGCAGATGTTCCGTCCAAATCAATTTTCTTTACGCTGCTATTCATGCTTAAACTGTTTTCAGAAATCATAGCAGGCTCGGACAAAGGCCTTCACTCACGATGAGTCCTAACCCTTCTCTGCGCCCATCGAATGCTGGTTCTCGCGGCTCACTGTACAGGGCTGAATTGTCCTCCCGGCCGTTTGTTATTCTTAAAGAACATGCCCTCGCGCTACGCACAATGGATGTATGACTGGGAGCACAAGCTCACTTCAGTGGACAACAACCGCGTGGTACGTCCGCTGGAGTGGGGCGTGGAGTGGGCGCGGGACTGGCCTTGCTGCAACGGCACGCGTCCGGGGCAGCGGGTTGATGATCCGGCGAAATTCTTCATCGATTTCAACCGGCGCATTGTTGCTGCGAGCGATGACTTTTATTCCTACCGCACTCCTACAGATTTTCGTTTGGAGAAGCGCGAAGTGAAAGTTTTCTCCACGCGCGAAGTTCCAGATCCAAAGCTTGAAGCGAAAGTAAAAGGAACGTTCGGAGAGTTTCTGCGGTTTACCGCGCCGGTGAAAACGCCCTACGCGGAAAACAATCTGGTGAATGCGCGCTGGTTCCCTGCACATGGCCGGCGTGCCATCGTACTTCTGCCGCACTGGAATGCGGATGCTCTTGCTTACGTCAGCCTTTGCAAACTTCTGAACATGTTGGGAATCGCGGTGTTACGGCTAAGCATGCCGTATCACGATATCCGCATGCCGGCCGAAATCAAGCGCGCGGATTATGCCGTCTCCGCGAACATTGGGCGCACGCTCGATGCGGTGCGGCAGGGCGTGGTGGATGTGCGCTGCTGTCTCGATTGGCTCGAGCAGCAGGGGTACAGCAAGCTTGGGATCGTGGGCACGAGCCTGGGTTCGTGTTATGCATTCATCGCAGCGGCCCACGATCCGCGCATTCGTGTGGCGGCGTTCAATCATGCGTCTACTTACGTTGCCGATGTGGTGTGGCATGGGCAGTCTACGCGGCACATTCGGCGGGGCATGGAATCGCAGATTACGCTGGATACGTTGCGGCAGTCGTGGCTAGCGGTGAGTCCAATGGCTTATTTCAATCAATTCTCGCGCTGGCCGCGGAAGTCGCTGATTATTTATGCCAGGTACGATCTGACTTTCCTGCCTGAACTTTCTCGCGACGTGGTGCAGGAGTTCGAGCGCCACGGACTCGATCACAAGGTCGTCATACTGCCTTGCGGCCACTACACGATGGGCGAGGCGCCCTACAATTACATGGATGGCTGGCACCTGGCTTCATTCTTGCGGACGGCATTTTAGGGCTAGCAGAACCGCGAGGAACAGCGGCATTGCCGCGGCGATGAAGGCGGTAGAATGTGAACATGGCGACACAGCGCGTCGATGATCTCACAGCGGCCGTCCAATACCAGCGCGGCGAATTTTTGATTAGCACCGACCGCGACCGACTGGACTTGGATGTGATTTACGATTTTCTGACCAATTGTTATTGGGCCAAAGGCATTCCGGGGGAAACCGTAGCGCGGTCGATCGAAGGCGCGCTTTGCTTTGGTATTTATGATGGTGAGGGTGCGCAGGTCGGCTTTGCTCGAGTGATCAGCGATTTCGCTACCGTCGCGTATATCGGCGACGTGTTCGTGCTGGAAACGCATCGCGGGCGCGGGTTGAGCAAGTGGCTGATGGAGTGCATTGTGCAGCACCCCGCATTGCAGAATTTGCGGCGCTGGTTTCTGACCACCCGCGACGCGCATGGACTTTATTCACAGTTTGGCTTCACCCCGGTCAAGGCTCCGGAGCGATTTATGGAGCTTTACGATCCCAACGTATACGACACGCCCTAGGAAAAACACATGAAGAATTCCGCAGCAACATCGAAGATATATCGTCCGCTCTACGAAGCTGATCCGCAGATTGCCGCTGCCATCGATAACGAAGCTCGACGCCAGCACGAAGGACTGGAGTTGATTGCGTCGGAGAATTTTGTTAGCGAAGCTGTGCTCGAAGCTGCAGGCTCGGTGTTCACGAATAAATATGCTGAAGGATATCCGGGCAAGCGCTATTACGGCGGATGCGAATACGCCGACGTGGTTGAGAATCTGGCGCGCGAGCGGGCCAAGCAATTATTTGGGGCAGAACATGCGAATGTGCAGCCGCACGCGGGTTCGCAGGCGAACATGGAAGCCTATGCGGCGGTGCTGCAACCGAGCGATACGATTCTTGGATTAAATCTTGCGCATGGCGGCCACCTGACGCATGGTTTTCACCTGAACTTTTCCGGAAAGACTTACAAGATCGTCCCTTACGGCGTGACTAAGGAAACGGAGACGATCGATTACGACTCACTGGAAAAGCTGGCGGAGCAGGAACGCCCGAAGCTGATCATCGGCGGCGGTAGTGCTTACCCGCGCATCATAGACTTTGCCCGCATGCGGCAGATTGCGGACAAGGTCGGCGCACTCTTCCTGGTCGACATGGCGCATTTTGCGGGACTGGTAGCGGGTGGGGCTCACCCTTCGCCTGTGCCGCATGCGCACATCGTCACCTCCACTACGCACAAGACTCTGCGCGGACCTCGCGCGGGCATGATTCTTTCGAAGGCCGAGTTCGCGGCCGCGATCGATAAAGTAGTTTTCCCCGGAATGCAAGGCGGGCCGCTGATGCACATCATCGCGGCCAAGGCGATCTGTTTTCAGGAAGCGATGCAGCCCGAATTCCGCGATTACGCGAAGCAGGTGGTGACTAACGCGAAAGTGCTGGCGGAAACGCTGGCGGCTGAGGGCTTCCGCATCATTTCTGGCGGCACGGATACGCACCTGATGCTGATCGATGTTTTTTCGAAAGGCATGCTCGGCAGTGACGCCGAAAAGGCGCTGGGCGAAGCCGGAATCACCGTCAACAAAAATGCCATCCCGTTCGATACCAATCCACCCATGAAGCCCAGCGGAATTCGCATCGGTTCACCAGCCCTGACCACGCGTGGAATGAAAGAAGCGGAGATGCGGCAGGTCGGACGCTGGATTGCGGAAGCGCTACTGCAACGGAACGACGCCGCGGTGCTAGCGAGAATCCGCAAAGAAGTGCTTAGTCTTTGTGAGGCGTTTCCGCTCTATGCTGAACGCCGGGTTAGGGCGCAGGCGGAAGTACGGGCGTAAGCGCGTACTCTCGTAATTGTGCTGTTCGGGCTACACTCGCTATGGTTAAATGCCTCTGGTGAAGATTGCAATCGACATCCGGCGGATGACTGAGTTCGGCGTGGGCACATACATCCGCAATGTCGTGCGGACTCTTGGCCGGCTGGATCACGAAACCACGTATTTCCTCATTGGCCCGCCCGGTAAAGTTAAGGAAATCGGATCTCTACCGCCGAACTTTCATACCGTTCCTCTGGTCCGACCCGAACGCTCTTTGAAGGGCTACCGGGAATTCCGCGCGATCACAAAGCGGCTGGAATGCGATCTGGTTCATATCCCCAATTTGTTCTCCATCCCACGCGCGCTGCCCTGTCCTTATGTGATGACAGTACACGATATCCTCGAACACATGTCGCGTGCACGCGAGCAAACCGGGTTTTGGCGATCCGTGCACTTCCAGATGACCAAGCGTGTCCTGCGGGGTGCGGCGCGCATCTTCGCGGTTTCCAATTTCACCAAGTTGGAAATCGAAAAGCTATTTAACATTCCCGGCGGACGCATCGAGGTGGTCCACAATGCGATCGATGAGAGGCTGCTTCATGGCCATGCGACCGCGGCCGACCGCCAGTTGATTGTCGAGCGCTATCAGGTTACGTATCCCTTCCTGCTTTATGCGGGAAGAATTAGCCCGCACAAAAATGTCGTGCGCATGATTGAGGCATTCTCCGCGCTGAAGACTGAACTGGAGAAAGACCAGGTATATCCGGACCTGAAGCTCATCATTATTGGAGACGACCTTTCCGGTAACCCCGACCTGCGACGGACGGTGATCCGCAGCGGCATGCAAAACGATGTGCGCTTTCTGGGCTTCGTGCCCATCGAAGTGCTGCGCACGTTTTACGATGCCGCCAAGATTTTTGTCTTCCCGTCTTTGTATGAAGGCTTCGGCCTGCCGCCGCTGGAGGCGATGGCGCACGGCACTCCAGTGGTGACTTCAAATGTGACTTCGTTGCCCGAGGTGGTGGGGAATGCCGCAGTGCTGGTCCACCCGGAAAATGTCTTCGAGATCATGCGGGCGCTGCATCGGGTTCTTATGGACCAACCATTGCGCCAGAAAATGAAGGAACGCAGCTTGCGGCAGGCGACGAAATTCTCCTGGGAAAAATCGGTGCGCAGGATCAGGGACGTTTACCAGGAAGTCCTGAGCGGCAAAGGTGACGCGGGATCGCCCGACCAGGCACCGGCCTCCGGCCGCAAAACAACGGCAGGTGTGGCGTGATCGGCGCGGGTTATTCGCGGGCTCCGCGCATCAGTTGAATCTCGGCGGAGCTTATTTCAGCAGAGGTTGGCCCGGCGAAGCGATGGAGAGCTTGTGCAACTTGGCAGTGACGCGGTTGCGGTCGCCATCGGTCTGGGCAGAGGCGAGACGTTTGCGGAGGGTAGTGATCTTGTGTTGACGAGCGCGGCGCCGGCGAATTTCCGGCCGACGGCTGGGTGCTGACATTCGGTGTGCTCCTGAGTGAATTGAGAAAATGGATTGCAGTAGCCGTGCTCGTGCGCCGGGTTCACCGGGTCACGTCGTAGCCACCTAACTTCATTGAATCGGAACCGGCGAGAACTGTCAATGAGGCCAGTCTTATCGGCGTTGGCAGCGCTGGCATAATATTGGCGTCGCGGGGTTACCGTTCAGAGGCTTTCGGTTTACCTGCCCATTCCTCATACGAAATTCTCGTCCACTTTTCGGGTTGTTCTGCTGGACGGCTGTAGCTGTGGTTAACGCTAACCCACCTTGTTCCATCCGCGAAGAAGACTGTTACGATTCCGCCATGTATGGCTTTTACGCTAGATATGGGCAGCCGGGTCTCGATGCGAGTTTTTAGCGCGGGGTACTCTTGTGGGTTTTCAATCGGCATTGTAAACATTTGCTCAGGAGCTAGTTCGAACGGCGGGTCGCTATCGGGAGGAAGGCTGCGGCCATTGGCGTGGAGTGCATGCTCTGGTCTTTGGCCAACGCGATTTTGGGTAAAGCCTAGCACGGAAGGTTTGGGATGGGTTTCGTCTTGCAAAACTAGAGCATCGAGCAGAAACGAGAAAATTATGACGCAGGTTATTTCCTTCGCCGAGGCATTCTTTATGACGAATGGGAGATCGCTGATCCAGTCATCACCGGCGTTAAAAGCAGTCTCCCAGGCGTTGTTGTTTGGAAGCTGACGACCATCGCTCTTCAGTTCTCTCATTCCGTTCATCACTTTGATTCTGATGGGATCATTTGCGAGTGGAACACCGTTTATGAACAGTGTTTTCTGGTCAGTTCCGGCAGCGCTTTGAGCGAAGGCCGGAGCCGCGCATAGTGAAGCCAACGCACAGAACAGCAAAATCATCCGTATACGCATGCCGCAACCTCCATTTCAAGCTGCGTACCGCGCGAAGTCATCTACACTCAAAACGACTCTTACCTATTTTAAATCTAATCGCCCACGCCTGTCGTAATCGCCTTCTGCAGTTGGAGCGAAGTCCGCTGCTGAATGTTCGCCGAAGAATCACCCAGCATCAAGGTATAAGATCCGGCATTCGCATGCCAGGATGCCGTTGCCACATCGTAAAAACTAAAACTGCGTGGATCAAGTTCGACGGTGACATGCTTGGTCTCTCCCGGTTGCAGCATGACCCGCTCAAATTGTTTCAATTCCTTGGCGGGACGCGGCACGGTTGGCGACGCCTCACCCACATATAACTGTGCGACGGTGGCTCCAGCACGCTTGCCCATATTCGCAACGTCGAAGCTAACGGAGACGCGCCCGTCACCGGCAGGAGCGCTCTTAAGATTCTTGAATGCAAATGTCGTATAAGAGAGTCCGAAGCCGAAGGGAAACATCGGCTCGGTATGGGCGTGCTCGTAACCGCGATAGCCCATGAAGATTCCTTCGCGGTAGACAACCTTATTCGTGCCTGAGTCGGGATAGTAGTTGTTATAGCTGGGATTATCGGTCAGCTTCTTTTCCCAGCTGATGGGCAGATGTCCAGAAGGATTGCTCTCTCCGAAGAGTAGTCGAGCCATGGCATCGCCGCCTTCTTCGCCGCCATACCAGGCTGCGAAGATGCCCTGAACCTTATCCTTCCAAGCCGAGACATCGACGCTGCCCCCTGAAGTAATCACGACGATAGTCTTCTTGCCGAGTGCGGCGATTTGCTCGATGAGTTGCTGCTGCCCCACGGGTAGCTCAAAACTTCTATCTCCGCCCTCAGACTCGGAAGATGAGTCGAAGCCGACCGCGAGCACGACTGCGTCGGCGTGCGAGGCCATTTCGAGCGCGTCGCTCTCGACGATGCTGCTCAGAGGAGCGATGCCCACGCGCATCCCCGAGGCGGAAGCGAGCTGGGTCGAAAGCTGCTCCAGGACGACTTTGTGCGGCCCTTTGGAAAGTTCGATGGTCGCCTGATTGAGAATCGCCTTCGGCACCACGGAACTGTCGATAATGACGGCATCATCGACCAGAAGCCGAAACCTGCCATCGGTCTGAGCGAACACGGCAAACTTGCCGTCGGCATCCGCCGTATAGTAGCCAACCCAGCGGCCGCTCGTCGTTGTTCGTACGTACGGGTCGGAATTCTTGTGAGTGGTAAGAGCATTCAACTCTTGCTCTTCCGGTTCGCGGCGGGTCGAAGGCGGGATCAGCATGAGTTTTTCGACGACCGTTCCAGTCTCTCCACCTTGCAAATCAGCTTTAGCAAAGGTGGTGTGTGTCACTCCAGTGGTCGCGCCTTGGGCATCCGTAGTGAATTGTGTCAGCCGCGCCATCTGGTTGATGCTGCGAATGCCGCGTGCGTAGAGGACTTTGGCACCTTCGCCGAGATAGTTGCTGATCCCGACGAGCAGATTTGTGTTGGCAAAGCTAACCACCTGGCCGCTGCCTCCACCCGTGGTAACGGTCTGAGCTGCCGTAGGCCCGATTACAGCGATGGTCTTGATCGTTCCTTTGTCGAGCGGCAGCGCGTTGTTAGTATTTTGCAGCAGCACCGCACCCTCAAGTGCGGCCTGCAGTGAAGCGTCCCGACCTTGCAGGTTGTAGTGCGGAATGTTGATGTCGAGCGCCGGATGATCCAGCCAGCCGAAGTCAACGGCAACACGCAGGATGCGGCGCACCTTATCGTCCAATTCTGCCTGCGTGATGGTTCCGGCATCGAGCAATGGAACGATAGTCTCCCGGTTGTAGTAAACACCGAAAGGCATTTCGAGATCGAGGCCACCTTTTATATCCGCCGCGGTGTCGTAGGTCGAAACCCAATCCGACATAATGATGCCGGGGAAATGCCACTGCTCTTTCGCGACTTCAATGTTGAGGCGACGATTCTGTGTCATGTGCTCGCCGTTGGTGAGATTGTAGGCATCCATGATCGCCCCGACTTTGCCCACTTTCACGGCAGCTTCGAAGACCGGCATGTAAATCTCGCGCAATGTCCGTTCATCGATGACGGAGTCCTCATCCTGCCGCAGATATTCGGAATTATTGCCGAGATAATGTTTGATGGTGGCAGAGACGCCTTCCTTCTGCACGCCTTGTATGTAGCCGACGGCGATTTGGCCTGCGAGAAACGGATCCTCGCCGAAGTATTCGAAGTTGCGGCCATTCATTGGGGCGCGGTAGATGTTGACGCCTGGGCCGAGCAGAAACACGGCTCCCCGGGAGCGGCAGTCCCGGCCAAGTTCTTCGCCGATGCGGAGCGCGAGTGGCCGATCCCACGAAGCTGCCAGCCCAATGCCGGCCGCGTAAGCAATCGTCGGCGCAGGAATGTGCGCTCCTACAGGGCCGTCCGCCATCTGGAAGAAGGGAATTTTCAAGCGTGGCACAGGATGAGTGCGAAAGGGCGTGTCTCCGTTGATTAGATCGATCTTCTCATCGAGCGTCATCGCGCCGACGAGTTCATTCACACGCTTCTCCACAGCCGCAGAGTTGTCGCCGACAAATTGCGCGGAGGCGTGGAGAGCTACGAGCAACAACAAGCACGCGAGAACGTTACGGCAGATAACAGAGACGGGGTTGGTTGGCATCGGATATCTCCCGAGGGGAATAGTACGACGAAAAGGAGCCGGGCGCTGCCTCGATTGCACATTCAGAATCGAATGAGTTCGAGGCTAGCCACTGTGATAGCCTTAAACATTTCGCAGCCGAATCGAAGCCCCGGGACGCGTTCTTGAATACCGTAGAGCTCAACAAAATTCGCAAAAGCTACGATGAATTTGTGGCCGTGGATGATTTGTCGCTGATCATTCGGCCGGGAGAAGTCTACGGTTTGCTGGGCCCGAATGGCGCGGGAAAAACCAGCACGCTACGCATGATGATCGGCATCACGGTTCCCGACTCCGGCGTTGTATCGCTGTTCGGCGAACCGCTGCGCCGGGAACACATGCAACGGCTCGGCTACCTGCCGGAAGAGCGCGGCCTGTACAAGAAGATGAAGGTCCTGGATCAGCTGGTGTTTCTCGGGCAACTGAAAGGTTTGTCCGGGCACGATGCGAGTCGCCGCGCGCTGCAGTGGTGCGAGCGCCTGGGCTTGAAAGATTGGACCGACAAGAAGGTGGAAGAGCTTTCCAAGGGCATGCAGCAGAAAGTGCAGTTCATTGGTGCATTGGTGCACGATCCTCAATTTGTGGTTATGGACGAACCTTTTTCAGGCCTTGATCCCTCGAGTGCAATGGTTCTTAAGGATGCGTTTCTGGAACTGAAGACGGCAGGAAAGACGCTTCTTTTTTCCACGCATCGCATGGACACGGCGGAGCGCCTGTGCGATTCCATCTGCCTGATCAATCATGGGCGAGCGGTTCTGGAAGGTGATTTGGGCAAGATCCGCACAGGATACGGGAAGCGGAATGTGCAGATCAAGTATGAGGGCGACTCACAGTTCCTTCACAACGCGAAGCTGGTGCAATCTTTTAACGACTACGGAAACTATGTGGAAGTGCGTCTTGCACCTGGTGCCGATTCTCAGGATTTGTTGCACGCGGCGGCGGCACACGCACGGCTTAGCAAGTTTGAGTTGATGGAGCCGTCGCTGGAAGAGATCTTTATCGAAGCGGTAGGCAAGGCCAATGCGTAGCTTTGATGCGTAAGATCGATGAGTAACTCCAATGCGTAACCTCGGACTCACTAATACGTGGCTCATCATCAAACGCGAGTATCTGGAGCGTGTGCGCACCCGTTCTTTCCTCGTGCTTACCTTGCTGCTGCCGGCAATTATGGCCGGAGCTTTTATCATTCCCGCAAAACTCTCCAGCATGAAGAGCGCTCAAACGCAGCGGCTGGTGGTGGTGACTTCCACTCCGCAGTTCGGCGAGATTGTGCGCCAGCAACTTGTGGCCAAGCCGGATGGTGCGACGACCGTCGCCGACAAAGAAGATAAAGACAAAGACGACGACGATAAAGACTTAGGCAAAGCGGACGAATCCAGCCGCAACTATGCGATTGAGATCGACTCAAATTCCAGCGATGCCGAGCGAACGGCCTTACAAAATCGAGTGGACGCGGGCAACATCGATGGATATCTCTGGCTGACCGATGATGCGGTCGCGGCGCGCAAGGTTACGTACTACGGCCGGCAGGCTGGAGGGTTCATGGAGAAGTCATGGCTCGCCGGCCAGTTGGATCATGCCATTTTGCTGCAGGAACTTGCGCAGCGGGGCGTCGGCGGCGCGCAGGCCAACGCATTGCTCAAGCCCGTGAAGTTGGAGACCATACGCGTGGAAGCCGGTCACGAAACCAAATCCAACGGCCAGGCCATGTTCTTCGCGGTTTTTGCCATGGTGATGCTGTTGTATACCGCCGTTATCTTCTACGGTGTTTCCGTGATGCGCGCCGTGCTGGAAGAAAAAAACTCGCGCGTTATGGAAGTTCTGCTTTCTTCCGCAACGTCGACAGAATTAATGGCTGGGAAGTTGATCGGCGTAGGAGCGGTGGGGCTGACGCAGATTGGGATTTGGATCGTGATGGCCGCCGTCTACGCATTTCCCGCTCTCGCGGCAAGCGTGAGCACCGGAGAAATCCGGATTCCGCCTCTGACGCTTGCCGCGTTTGCCTTGTTTTTTCTGCTGGGATACTTGCTTTACAGCAGCGTTTACGCCGCGATCGGGGCCGTCATTACCAGTGAGCAGGAAGGGCAACAACTACAGTTCATCATCCTGCTTCCGCTCATCATTTCTGTATTCATGATGGGACCTGTCATGCGCGCTCCGGACGCTCCGATAGCGGTATGGACTTCGATGGTGCCGTTCTTCTCTCCAGTGCTGATGTACTTGCGGATTGCGGTGCAGACGCCGCCGTTGTGGCAAATCGCTCTTTCTTTATTGCTACTCGTGGCCACGATTGCAGGATTTCTCTTTCTCTGTGCGCGCATCTACCGCATCGGCATCCTGATGTACGGCAAGCGGCCCACGCTGCCGGAAATTGTGAAATGGTTGCAGTATGCGAAGGGATTATGAGGGCAGCTATTGCAGCTTGGCGTATTCGGCTTTCGCTTCCTTCAGGATAGGGATGCCGGGATCGGCGTCTTTCCACAGGGTGAGGAAATCTTTGTATGCGGTGAGGGCGCGGACGCGGGCGGCGTCGGCATCCGCTCCCTGCGCCTGTGCTTGAAAAGTTCTCGACTGCAAGGCGTTGGCACGAGCCACGCCCAGATGCGCCAACGCTCCCGTCCAGCAGTTCCAGACGATGCCACTGTGGTCGAGAATCTTCTGGAACTCGGCCGCAGATTCTTTGCCCTGTCCGGCGGCCAGATAAGCCTCTCCGCGTACGTACGTCGGATAGAGACAGGAAATGTTGCTGACGAAATTGACTATCCCTAGCTCGAGCGGTGGGGTAGCAGCTTGCAGCGCAGTCAGGGCGGAGGCGGGGTTCTTCTTGTTCAGTGCCAATTGCGCCTGAATCGCTGGCAGCCACAGCGACTGCACTTGGGTGTCCAGCGGAAAGCGTTTTCCCCAAGTCTTGCGCCAGAGATTCGGCTTTCGCCGTATCGCCCGCAATGGCAAGGGCAAGCGCGGCTTCGACCTCGACACCCTGACTGTTGGGAACCAGCTTTAAAGCCTCTGCCGCTGACTGCCGGGCTTCCGCAGCGTAGCCGAAAGCCGCTTCGCGCTGAGCGGCGATCGCCTGCCAGATCGCTCCGTTTTCCTTGCTGTCGGCGCGGATGGCAGAGTCCACGGCTCTCTTGGTCAGTTCCCGCGCCTTGCCGAGATGACCAGCATACGCCTCGGTGTCCGATGCCAGCGACAGTCCAAAATTCTCTTCGGGCTTGCCGGCAAACCACTGCTGCTCCTCGGCCATCGCCGCTGAATCCGCGCCGAGAAAGGCAAGAGCGTAAAGAGCATTGTGGAGGATGAGATTATCCAGTTTTCGCCCTTGCCCGTCGTGGATGGCCTGCCGCGTCTCGTCGAAACGTTGCAAGGCAAGAGTGAAGTTGGCAAGACTCGAATAAGGACCCACCCGCTCCGGTGCAAGGCGCACGGATTGCTTCGTGACTTCGACGGCTTTCTCATACTGCCCCTGTGCGGCGTACACGATGCCTAAATTGGTGTACGCTGCGACGTATCGCGGGTAGCTCTCAATCTGCTCCTGATATGTCTGGGCCGCTCTATCCAGTTCTCCGGTGACACTCAGATAGTAGTTGGCGGCGATCGCCAGCTTTTCCCGTTCGCTGGCATGTTCGCGTAACTGAAATGCTTTGGTGTAATAGTCGCTGGCCCGCCCTAACTCGCCAAGACTGGAGTAGTCGCACCCACTACCTCATAGCCCATGGCAAAATTCGGATCAAGCTCGATGGCACGCTGATGGTAAGGGAGGGCTGCGGCGGGGCCTTTTTCGTTAAGGGCCTTTCGTGCAAGGGTAAACGATTTCAGAGCTTCGAGCGAAGATGTGGTGGCCTCGGCGAGCGGAACATCAAACTTCTGCACCGTGGCCAACGACTCACCCAACTCGCCCCGCAGCTTGGAGGCTGCGTCGCCCAGCGCGTCCAGCACTTTTTCCTTGGACGCTGCCGTGACTTGCTGCTCGGCCAGCGGGTCTCCGGTCTGGCAATTCACCGCCTTTCATCCCAGTACATATTCGCTGCCCAGACTGGCAATCGAGCCGGCAATGTATGCCTTGCTTGTCTGCCCGCTGGCAAAGTTCGCGGGCAACGTCGGGCGTGAGTTTGGTGTCGCGAGGGCGCGTCATCAGTTTCAAGGTCGCCGCGACTTTGTTGTCGGGGAGCACATTCAGAAAGGGCGACTGGTTGAGAGAGACGCTGAGCGCGGTTTTGAGGGTGTCGTCGAAGACGGGGTCGCCGGTGCTGTTGGCGAAGTCGGCGAGGACGATGGTGTCTTTGTCGGTGAGCGGGTGTGCGGTCTGTTGGCGGGAGCGATAGTAGAAGCCGGCAGCAAGGACAGCAGTTAATAAGATGGCAGCAAAAACCCAGCCGAGCTTTGCTCGGCCTGAACGGCCGGGGGCGGCCGTTCCCACATGGTCCGTGGCGGACGAGGTTTGTGTGGGGAACGCCGCCGGCGGCTGTGCGGTCGAGCGCAGTTCGCTGCTTTCCTGCGCGACTGCCACTGTCCCGGAACTCGCAGCTCTGGCCCTTCCCGTCTCGGTATCCCGCTTCAGCCGTTGCAGGTCGGCTCGCATTTCCGCCGCGCCCTGATAGCGCAGATTGCGATCTTTCTCCAGCGCTTTGTTGATGATGTCTTCCAGCTTGGGCGGAATATCTCGATTGAACCGGATCGCAGGCGGTGGATCAGAATCGAGGATCGCCTCGAAGATGAGTGCAGAGGTTTCGCCATGGAAGGGCAACGCCCCGGTCGCCATTTCGTACAAAACGGTGCCGAAGGAAAACAGGTCGGTGCGGGCATCCAGTTCCTTGCCCCTGGCTTGCTCCGGCGACATGTAGGCGATGGTTCCGAGCGTCGAGCCGGGACTGGTCAGATGATCCGCGTCCACCGAACCCGTCGCGGTGTTGAGCGAAGCAATGTTGCTCGAAAAGTTGCTCGCCACATTGACCTTCGCCAATCCAAAGTCCAGAATCTTGGCGTGCCCGCGTTTGGTGACGAAGATGTTTGCGGGCTTGATGTCGCGGTGGACGATTCCTTCAGCGTGGGCGGCATCGAGGGCGTCGGCAATTTCGATGGCGAGCGCGAGAATTAATTCCGTTTCCATCGGACGCCCGGCGATGCGGTGCTTCAGCGTCAGGCCGTCGAGATACTCCATGGCGATGAAGTGCTGACCTTCGCGCTCGTCAATTTCGAAGACCATGCAGATATTGGGGTGGTTCAATGCAGACGCCGCTTGTGCTTCCCGTTGAAAGCGGGCGAGAGCTTGTCCGTCCTTGGCTACGGCATCGGGCAGGAATTTCAGGGCGACGAAGCGATGCAGCTTTACGTCCTCGGCTTTGTAGACGACACCCATCCCCCCGCCGCCGAGTTTTTCGACGATGCGATAGTGCGAGATAGTTTGGTCGATCATGCGTGGCGCAGGAATTGGAAGGCGCGCTTACTGACGACGGAGAGTGAAGTCAATGAAAGCCCTGGCTTCACCCGGCAGGGAAGGTGATGAAGTAAAAGTTAAAGTTTATGGCAGCCGGACCTGTAAGCCGAATTTTGTCCGCCGGATTGCTCCAGCGGGACGGTCATTCCTCTGGGCCGCGCATTACTGCGGGGCTCTAGCGACCTACCCGAAGGTTTTACGCGCCGAGCCGGCACGTGCCTGCAACCGAAGGTCGCAGACTCCCTTCCTATTTGGTCTTGCTCCGTGTGTGGTTTGCCCTGCCCGCTGCATTACTGCCGCGGCGGTGCGCTCTTACCGCACCTTTTCACCCTTACCCTCATCTCGAAAGATGGGGCGGTATGTTCTCTGTGGCACTTTCCGTCGGACGGGCTTGAACCCGGCCTCCCGGACGTTATCCGGCACACTGCTCTGCGGAGTTCGGACTTTCCTCTCCCCGCGTCCCGCCGTTTCGGGTGAAGACGCGGAAAGCGACCGTCCGGTCCAGCTGCCAACAAGATCATTATACGACGCCGTTAGCTACCTTAAGGGGGCGACCCTGAATCGGCGACTTGTGCTTCGCCCGATTGCGGCCAAAAATATAATTGTTGGCTGACAAAATGCCGAGGTGACCCATGCGGAATCGTTCCACGATCGACGGGATCGTAGAGGATGTCTTGAGGGAAATGGAATACGAACTCGAGAATGAAACGGGAGCCGAATTCGATACTCCACCTCCCATCCCTAATTACAAATGGAAGGTCTACACGTCTGTAGATCTGAGTGGTCGCGCCTGGAGATTCGACAGGGAAATAATTGCGCCAAAATCGATGGATTCTAATGACGCGTATAAATATGAAGTGGCCTTCCTTATGCGATTGGCTCGCAGCACGGGACCGCTGAATCAAAGGGTTGGCGTGCAACGGTGTGTTCTCAACGGCGGGGCGTGGGCGCATGATATTGGACGTTGCCGGCAGATCGAAGTGCTTACGGGCAAAGTGTCGGCCTGTGATGGCGCTCCGCCGCGAACCTGCTAGGGTGCGGCTTTCCCTGCGTTCAGTCTCCAGATTCGGCTTTCCTGCCCTCGTTCGCATTGCGGCCGTGTCCGAGTTTGGCTGGTAGACTTATAGCCGATGCTGGCGTGTCAAATCCGGAGCCCGAACCGGGAGCCGAAGTCCAGACGCTGACCCCATGAACATCGCCGAAGCCATCCGAATCGCGCTGCAGTCGTTGTGGGTGAACAAGCTGCGCTCGGTGCTTACCCTGCTCGGCGTGGTGATCGGAGTGGCCGCGGTAATCGCGGTGGTCACATTCGTCTCTGGCATCAACGACTACGTGGCGCAGAAGATCTTCAATCTGGGCGCGGACGTTTTCATCATCTCGAAAATGTCCCCCGTAGAAACGAACGTTGATCACTTCCTCGCGGCCGAGAAGCGCAAGAACCTGATCATGGAAGATTATGAGGCAGCGCTGGAAGCCTGCCGGCACTGCGAATATCTGGGAGCGGTGATGCGTGGCACCGGGGGCGTGAAGCGCGGAGAACATTCGATCAGCGACACCACGCTGCAGGGAATTACGCCGTCCATGGCGCAAATCCTGGATACGGATTTAACCTCCGGCCGCATGCTGAACGAAAGCGAGCTGAACACGCGCGCTCCCGTGGCCGTGGTGGGCACTGACATTGTGGATCACTTGATGGCCGGCGCCGACCCGCTGGGCAAAGAAATTATCATCGATGGCTGGACTTACCAGGTGATCGGCGTCGGCAAGAAGAAGGGTACAACTTTAGGGCAGAGCGCCGACAACTACGTGATGATTCCCATCACTTCGTATCTGAAACAGTATGGTAGTCACAACAGCAGTATCGGCATTTGGGGCAAAGCGCTGGCAACCGGAGTTCCGCTCGACGAGGCCATGGATGAAGCGCGCGTTGCGTTGCGGGCGCGGAGGCACGACCGTCCCGGCGACGATGATAGTTTTGAAATCGAGACCAATGCCAGCCTGCTCGGTATCTGGTCCGGACTGAGCAATACATTCTTTATGGCCACGATCGGCATCGCGGGGGTTTCGCTGGTGGTTGGTGGCATTGTGATCATGAATATCATGCTGGTTTCAGTAACCGAGCGTACGCGGGAGATCGGCATTCGCAAAGCTCTGGGTGCACGGCGCGAAGATGTACTGCTGCAGTTTCTGATCGAGAGTGTGACTCTCGCCGTCGCAGGCGGCGCGTTGGGGGTATTGTTGGGAGTGGTTATTGCGATGAGCGTAACTTTGTTGATCGGGATGCCTTCGTCGATCAAGCTCTGGGCCGTGGCCGCCGGCTTGATGGTATCGGCGAGCGTGGGAGTTTTTTTCGGAGTCTACCCCGCGCGCAAAGCCGCGAAGCTGGACCCAATTGTGGCGTTACGGTTCGAAACATAGCAATTATTAATTTCTTTTCATGCTTCGCAAAGACGAGTTCGGCGAAATTGTCCAGATGGCGACCGACACCATCCGGGGCAATAAGCTGCGCTCGTCGCTGACTGTGCTGGGAATCGTGATTGGAGTCGCGATGGTGATCAGCGTCTCCTCCATCGGCCGCGGACTCGACGACAACGTGCGCGAATTGGTGGCCAGCATCGGTTCCAACGTCATCTTTGCTTATCATCTCGAGCCCTTCACTTTGCGGATGACCCAGGAGTTGCGCACGCGCAAGAAGTTGACCTTCGAAGATGCGCAAGCCATCGGGCAATTGCCGCATGTGAAGACGGTGACGGCGGGCATTCGTTTCTTCCGTCCCGAGCTGGGCGTGGGATCGTATTCGGTGAAGTATCAGGATCGCAAGGTCAAAAACACGATCCTGGAAGGAGCTACTTCGCAGGCGAAGGACGTGTTCGATCTGCATATCACGGCCGGCCGGTGGTTCACCGACAGTGACGATGAAAGGCACGCGCCGGTAATTATTCTTTGCTATGACACAGCGGCGGAATTATTTCCCAGTGAAAGTCCGTTGGGACATGAAATCAATATCGATGGGCGTCTATTTACTGTGATCGGGGTACTGGACAAAATCAAGTCCGTGTTCGGCGGCGGGAAAGATCCTAACGACAATCGTATTTTTCTTCCGCTGAGCACATTCAAGACGCTTCACCCTGAGTTGAAAGATCACTGGATCAGCGCCAAGGCCACATCGCACGACGACGTGCCGAAGGCGATCGACGAAATCCGTGAGCTGTTGCGGCGGCGACGAAGGATTCCGCCGGACAAGCCAGATAATTTTTCCGTCTTTACCTCCGATTCACTCACCGATGTTTGGAACCAGCTTACCGGCGCGCTCTTCGTGGGCATGTTTGCAGTTTCGAGCGTAGGCTTGATTGTCGGCGGCGTGGGAGTAATGAACATCATGCTGGTAAGCGTTACCGAAAGGACGAAGGAAATTGGCGTTCGCAAAGCGATCGGCGCCCGCAAAGGGGACATTCTTTTGCAGTTTACTTTAGAGGCGATCATTCTTACTGCAGTCGGCGGCGTGATTGGAATTCTATTGGGTGCGCTCGTCGTCTGGATAATCCCGGCTCTGTGGCCGTCGCTGCCTGCCCGCATGTCAATGTTCTGGGTGATATTCGCTTTCGCTTCCGCGGCGGGAGTTGGCCTGGTCTTTGGCATTTATCCTGCATGGAAGGCGGCCAACCTCGATCCGATTGAGGCGTTGCGTTACGAATAGCGCGGCTCGCGTTCGCGGATGATGCACTCCATTCTCAAAATAGTTGAGATCATTGCAGTTGTCGGTACGGCTTCCAGTTGTGCTTACTATCTTCTCTCTCTCTGGAGCGCTGTCATATTTCTTCGCGAGCGAGAGGCAGGCAAGAGCTCCCGCCCTGTGCAGTTTTTGCCGCCCATCTCGATCCTCAAGCCGCTGAAAGGAACCGATCCTGAAATCTACGAAAGTTTTCGCAGCCACTGCCTACAGGATTACCCGGAATACGAAATCATCTTTGGCGTGAGTGAGTCTGACGATCCTGCGATCGAAAGCGTGAAGCAACTGCAACGCGAATTTCCGGATCGAAGAATTCAGTTGCTCGTCAGTTCTAAGATTTTGGGCGCGAATGTGAAGGTCAGCAATCTGGCGCAGATGTTGACGGAAGTGCGCTACGACCACCTGATTGTCAACGATAGCGATATTCGCGTGGGACCCGATTATCTGCGCCGCGTAATCGCTCCATTGACCGACCCAAAAGTGGGGTTGGTGACTTGCCTTTATCGTGGAGTTGCCGGCGCGGCTCTGGGTTCACGTTTGGAAGCTTTAGGCATTAGCACGGATTTTTGTCCGAGCGTCCTGGCCGCACGACAACTCGAAGGTGGAATTCATTTCGGACTCGGTTCCTCACTTGCCTTTCGCCGGGCCGAACTGGAAAAGATCGGCGGCTTCACTTCGTTCGTGGATTATCTTGCCGATGATTACGAACTGGGAAAGCGCATTGCCGGCTTGGGGCTGGCCGTGAAGCTGTCGGAGGTTGTGGTCGAGACATATCTGCCGTCTTATCGCGTGCAGGAGTTCTTCGCCCATCAGTTGCGCTGGGCGCGCGGTGTTCGGGACGCACGCGCAAGCGGTTATGCAGGCTTGGTTTTCACCTTCGGCCTGCTGTGGGCGCTCGTGGTTGTTGCTGCGAGCGGAGGGGCGATCTGGGCTTTCATCGCGCTAGCTTTAACGTTGCTTCTTCGCCTTGCGGTTGCGTTAACTGTGGGGTGGAGCGTTCTCCGAGATCCTCAAGTTCTGAAGCATGCCTGGCTGATTCCGCTCCGCGATTTGGTCGCAGTAGTCGTTTGGATTGTGAGTCTTGGCGGCCGCACGGTGACCTGGCGCGGAGACCGGTTCAGTTTAAAAAACGGCAAGCTCACTCGGATCCCAACGTAGCGGCACAGTGCCGCTCTACTGCATCAGGCGCCGTAGAATCGACGCTTCCGCGATGATCGAGAACTGCGCGTATTTTGTTGGCGAGTTGTTTTAGCGTAAAGGGTTTCTGCAAAAAATTGTTTTCCACGTCGACTACCTTGTGGTCCACCACGGTTTGGCCAGCATAGCCGGAAACGAACAGCACTTTCGTTTTTGGCCGAAGCGTGCTCAGTTCGTTGGCCAGTTGGCCGCCGCTAAGGTGGGGCATCACTACATCGGTAACGGCCAAGTGAATCGTCGATCTATGATTTTTTGCGATGGACAACGCGTCCAGCCCGTCTCTTGCTTCCAGAACGGAATAACCGCGAAGGCGAAGAAATTCCGCCGTCGCACGGCGTAGTGCATCCTCGTCTTCGACCAGCAACAGGGTCTCTGTGCCGCGAAGTACAGCTTCAGTTCCGGGTTCGGTCGCCTCGACCCTAACGACCCGATCCTGTACGCAAGGCAGGTAGATTTTGAAAACCGTTCCCATCCCGCCTTCGCTGTAGGCCCAGATGAATCCATGATTTTGTTTGACGATGCCATAGACCGTTGCCAGCCCAAGCCCAGTGCCCTTGCCGAAGGCCTTGGTGGTGTAGAAGGGTTCGAAAATGTGTGGCAGATGATCGGCGGGGATCCCTGTACCGGTATCGGTCACGGTTAGAACGGCATAATGGCCGGTGGGAATGGCCGCCCCTTTGTGGCCAACGTATTCTTCATTGAGCTCCACGTTTGAGGTTTCGATGGTGCATCGCCCTCCCTGGGGCATGGCATCGCGGCAGTTGGCCGCCAGATTCATGAGAATTTGTTCGATCTGCACCGGGTCCAGGCGAATTCTACCCAAGCCCGCGCCCGGAGCGAAGGTCAACTCTATGTCTTCGCCGATAAGCCGCTGCAGAGTCTTCGCGATTGCACTAACCACAGGGTTGAGTTCAGCCACGCGCAACGCTTGCGGCTGATTGCGGCTGAAGGCCAGCAGTTGTCGGGTCAGTTCGGCGGCGCGTCGCGCGGCTGAGAGCACCTCCTGGATACGAGTCTGGGTGGAGCTTCCCGGAACAACCGAGTCCAACGCCAGCTCGGAATAGCTGGTAATGATGGTCAACAAGTTATTGAAGTCGTGCGCGATGCCTCCGGCAAGACGCCCCACCGCGTCCATCTTTTGCGCCTGCAGCAGCTGAGCTTCGAGATGTAAACGCTTAGTGAGATCGCGGCCGTTATAGACGAAGTGTGTAATGCAGCCGAAAGCGTCCCTTATGGGGCTGATACTCTCATCGACGTAGTACAACTCGCCATTCTTTTTCCGGTTTACAACAATGCTGTGGTAAACGTTGTCGATGCTAATGTTCTCCCACAGTTCGCGGTATAGCGCCGGAGCTTGCTGGCCGGAAGTCAAAATCCCCGGAGTCTGCCCAACGGCTTCCTTTTGCGAATAGCCGGTTAGCCGTTCAAACGCCGGGTTCACATATTCGATGGTGCCTTCACTATTCGTAATCAAGATGGTGTCGGCCGATTGTTCCACCGCACAGGAAAGCTTACGCAAGGATTCTTCGGCCACGTGCCGCTGCTGCTGCGTGGAGTGCAGGTTCAACGTGCAGCGGATCGTGCGCAACAGGTTTGCGCCGGTAAGCTGCGACTTCTCCACGCAATCCGAGGCGCCCGCCTGAATGATCTCCGCCACGGCCTTTTCATCCGCATGCTCGGTCAGCACAATGAACGGTACAGTGCGTCCAGTGTGTAAGAACTCGGCGAGAAGCTTGGTGGCGTCGGCATCCCCAGTGCGATGCTCAAACAGAACCAGCCCGTAGTGTCCCAGCTGCAACATCGTTTTCGCTTCTTCCAGAGAGCGAGCGTGGTCCAGTTTCGCCGGAAGCACGTTTCGGCCATGCTCAAGGATCTCGCGAATGAGAAAAAAATCTTCCTCCAGATTCCCCACCAGCAGTACTGGCAGAAGAGTTGGTGATACCTCGAGTTTGACGGCTGTTGACATGAAGTGACGCGGTACTCTTTTAACATCGGACGCTCGGAGCCGAGGACGTGTTTACGGAGAACCGGGACGCTAATTGAAGTAGGGCTGTAATCCCGCATTGGGAGGGGTTCCGAATTGGACTGGAAAGTCTGCCCAGTAACCCTCTGGTTAACCATACAAAGTGTAATTCGCCGTCGGCTAAACATCGCGCTTCGATAATTCTCCATCAAACAATATTTCGATCATGGAAAATAGGATTTTCCCAACAAGACAACCCGAGGCTGTTGATTCGAATCTTGGTTAACTAAGTCTCGGTTAACTAAGTTCAAAATCGAACGTCTAATGCAGCAAGCTGGGCCTGCAGGTACGCTGCTTGGTGAAAGACAGGGAACGCCGGGATCGCTTCCTGCGTATCAGCAAAGAGCGAGACTGCTCCTGACGAGCGGGTTCATGGGAGGGTTTATGGAGATCCAGGAAAGCGCTGGCGTGATGAAAACCGTTACCACAAATGGAAGCGGACACGTGCAGGAAGTTGTGCGGCAGGCTCACTCAGAGTTGCGGCAACTTCTCCAACAGCGTTCGGATGTGATGCGGCGGATCGGAACCATCAAACAAACTATTGCCGGCCTCGCCAATCTTTTCGGCGACGACGTGCTTAGCGACGAGTTGCTCGAACTGGTGGATCGCAAGAGCAGCGGGCGGCAGCCGGGTTTCACCAAGGCATGCCGAATGATCCTGATGGAAGCAAACCGCGCGCTGAGTGCTCGCGACGTCTGCGACCGTATCCAGGAGAAGGCGCCCGCAATGCTGTCGCGGCACAAAGATCCGATGGCCTCGGTGACCACGGTGCTCAATCGTTTGGTGGCGTATGGCGAAGCCAGAGCGGTGGCTCTGGAGAATGGCCGCCGCGCCTGGCAGTGGGTAGCCGACTCGGAATTTCAGGTTGCGCCGGGAATGGCATTGCCGGCCGCGCAGTGAGTTGACTTGTCTTAGCTCACTGCTTCCTACCCAGGGGGCAGCAGCATTCCCTTTTCCAAGTGCCGGGTGACGTGTGCGTACGAAGCCGCGTGCGGATCGTGCGTGACCATCACGATTGTCTTGTGGAAATCTTCGTTTAGACGCTTTAGGATTTCTAAAACCTCTGTAGCTGAGTGGCTGTCCAGATCGCCGGTGGGTTCATCCGCCAGTAAAAGCGTAGGGTCGCTCACGATGGCCCGTGCGATTGCAACCCGCTGCTCCTGACCACCGGAGAGTTGCTTCGGCAGGTGGTTGACTCGCTCTTCGAGGCCCACAAGTTTTAGCGCAGTCATCACGTGATCGCGCCTCTGCTGCGGGTTGAGCTTGGTCAGCAAAAGCGGCAACTCTACATTCTCAAATGCCGTCAACACTGGGATCAGGTTGAACGTCTGGAAGACGTAACCGATGTGTTCGTTGCGCCAGTGCGCTGCCTGCGAGTCGTTGAAGCGGAAAATGTTCTGGTTCTGCACCAGCAACTCACCGGACGTTGGCCGGTCGATGGCTGCGATCATATTGAGCAGCGTGGTCTTGCCGGAACCTGAAGGCCCCATCAGAGCCAGAAATTCTCCGGTCGCAATATCGATCGAGACGTCATCGAGCGCTTTCACTTCGAAGGCCTCGCGCTTAAAAACCTTGCTGACATTGCGCGCTTGCACGACTTTGGTTCCGGTTGCGACTCTGGTTTCGGCAACTGTGCTCATGAAATTTATCCCTTCACCTTAATTGTGTCTCCATCTTTCAGATCTTGCGGCGCTTTGGTTATCACACTTTCACCGCCTACCAGTCCATCCACTAGAAAGCCATCGGTGCGCTGGCTCAGCACGTGAACCTCGCGCATGCGCGCTTTTCCGTCGAAGGCCAGGAACACGACCTTCTTGCCGTCATGATCCCGCAGCGCGCTGGCGGGTACAAATGCTCCCGTCTGCTTGCTGGTCGTCTTCGGCTCATCCGCTAAAAACTTCACCGTTGCGTTCATCTCCGGCCGCAGGAAAACATCAGGATACTTGGACGGATTGAGCACCTGCACCTTCACTTGCACGGTCGCTTTTTGGCGATTTGCCTCAGGAGAAATTTGCGCGATTTCTCCGTCATACGTCTTGTCAGGATAGGTGTCTGTGGTGACGATGCCCTTCTGCTTCGGCCCGAGCCGGGCAAAATCCGCCTGGGCGATATCGAGTTCAACCTGCAGATCGTTCAAATCGGCAAGCGAGACCACTGATCCTTGTGGCCCGCCCGCGGCCGCACTGGCAAACTGCGCGGTAATCAGTTCTCCTTTTTCCGCAGTGCGGTCGAGAATGGTGCCGGTGACGGGCGCGCGAATCACCGTCGCATCGAGCTGTGATTTCGCGTAATCAAGCTGGCCCTGCGCTTGCGCCAGCGATCCGCGGGCGCGGGCAAGTTCCTCTGGCCGCGGACCGATCTTCATCAGTTGAAAAGCCTTGTCCAGAGAATTCACTCGCTGCTGATCGGAATCGAACTTCGCAGTGGCATCGTCCAGCGCTTGACGCGAAACTACCCCCGCTCCTGAAAGTTCCTTCGTGCGATCCAGAGTCAACTTATCGTTCACCAGCGTGGCGCGGGCCTCGTCCAGATTGTGCTGCGCTTCCTGAATTTCCTCCGGCCGCGATCCGTGCTCCAACTCCTCGAGATAGGCGCGTGCGTTATCTAATGCACCTTTTGCCTGATCGTAGGAGGCGCGAAATTCCTCATCCTCCAGCCGTACCAAAACCTGTCCCTCTTTAACCTTGTCGCCTTTTTCCACGCCGATCCAGGCCAAACGGCCGGTCACCTTGGAGTTCACGTTGATGGTGTGATGCGCAACAATGTAGCCGGTCGCGGAAAGCACCGTGCCGCCTACATCACTGTTCTCCGCCGAGGCGCGTGTCACTTCCACCTCCGGCACATCGCGCGACAGCAAGCGGTAGGCCAGAGCGGATACGCTCAGCACGGCTACGACCGCGATTCCAATAACGATGTAGCGGCGCGCCCACGCCGGCGGCTCGCCATTACTCGAGCCCCGCTCCGAGCGGTCGATTCGCAAGCTCTGCAAGTCTTCGTGTTTGGCATCAATCGGCATAAGAATAGCTACGAATTACCTGCTGCTTCAGTTTCCTGAAACTACAAACTTAACTCCGCAACGCGGTAAGAATATTCTGCCGCGCCGCATGCCAGGCCGGGGCGAGTCCGCCAAACAATCCCATGATCAGCGCAAACCCCACGGCCGAAGCAGCCACCAACGGCGTAATTTGCAGACTGAAGACGACTTCGCTGAACGTCACTGCATTCGACGTTCCGGTCTGCATTCCGTTAAAGGGCAGCATCAGCAGAATTCCCGCTACCGCCCCCAGCAGAGCCAGCATCAGCGATTCCAGAACGAACGACGTCAGGATTGAAGGACGTGAGAATCCCAGCACCCGCAAGGTTGCAATTTCGCGTCCGCGGTATGCCACGGCCGCATACATCGTGTTCATCGCGGCAAAACTCGAGCCAATCGCCATGATGATTGCGACCACAATCCCAATGTATTTGATAGGAGCGCCCGAGCTGGTTTGTTTGGCGTAGTAATCGGTCTCCAGCATGCCTTCGAGTTTCAACCGTTGATCGTCGCTCACCCGGTTCTTGAGCGCATCAGCCGCAATGGGATCGGTCGCGCGCAAGTAAGCCGACGAATATCCGCCCTGCCGGTCAAAATCCGATGCCATCTGATTTACGTCGCACCAAATCTCCGATTCATAGGCCGAACCGCCTGCGTCAAATACTCCCACCACTTTCCACGATCCTTTACCGAACTCCATCGTGTCGCCAATATTCGCGTGCGAGAAACGCGAGCGTATAGATTTGCTCACTACCACTTCACGCTGTCCGGTCTGGAACCAACGTCCCTCGATCAGCTTTGCACTGGGCCGCAGTTCGAGCCCGTCAGGCATCATGCCGCGAACAGTAACATTCACTTCGCCCGTTCCGTCCTTGCGGGGAAGCACGATCACCACCACCCACTCGCCGGAAACCATGGGTTCGCCGTGGCTGTCTTTCGCGATACCGGGAAGAACTTTCAGCGTAGGAAACAGCGCAGCATCGAAACCACCGGACAACTCCGCTTCTGACCCCTTGCGTAGCACCAACACATTCTGCGAATTGCCGCTCGAAACAAAAGCGCGCTTCAAGCCGGCAAGGAGCATCATGAGGAAGATCGCGGTGGTAACCGTGAGCGCGATGCCCAGCGCGGTCATGATGGTGAGCCCTTTGCGGAGCTTCAAATTGCGGATGTTGTAGCTGATCGGTATCGCCATAAATTCACTCTCACTTCAGCCCGGTTTTCGCAGCCCAGGGTTTCTCAGCCTATGTGGCGCAGACCCTCCGCGATGTTGGTGCGCGATGCGTTGTACGCCGGCAGGCAGCCACTGATGAATCCCACGATGGCGGCCACTAGCAGGGACGCCAACATTGTCGGAATGGTGACTCTCATCCCCGCGGGAACTCCAATCGCAACCGGAGAGTGGGTCAGCCCACGTATCAGTAAGGTTGCACCCAGAACTCCCAACATTCCGCCCGCTACCGATAAAGCTATGGCTTCGCCTACAAACATCGACAGCACACGCTGGCGCGTGAACCCAAGCGTTTTGAGCACCGCGACTTCACGCGTGCGCGCCCGAATCGACATAGCCATGGTATTGCCCGACACCAGAAGAATCGCAAACACCACGGCCCCGCAAATGCCAAGAATAAATGCTTTCACATTGCCCAAAGACGATACAAATGAGAGTTGAAATGCTTGCTGGCTCTCCGTCTTGGTGCGCTGGGGCGCGTTGCGGAACATCTCATCCACAGCTTTGGAAACCGAAGCCACGTCACTCGGTGACGCCACCTGTATGAGATACCACCCCGCCTGCCCCTTGAACCAGTCCACCGACTCTTCCAAATATTTGGTGTTGAAAATCAATGAACGTACCGGTGGATCGATGGTGTAGATCGCGCGGATCGTGACTTCGGGGTGCACCGGAAAATACGGACTCTGCAGGGTGAGGTGGTCGCCAATCTTCCACCCGAATTTCTTGGCCAGCTCAATATCCACCATCGCTCCGGTGCGGTCGCGCTGCCAGGCCAGTAACTGGTCGGGTGGAACGATCTTATCCGCAGCCACTTTGGGATACTCTTCCGGGTCGGTAACCACCTGGGCGAAAGAGTTCGTCGAGCGGTCATCTTTATAGACGTTTCCGAAATAAGTCATCGGCACCACAGCCACGACGCCGGGCACGCTGCGAATCTTGTCCCGGTAATATGACGGCAGAAAAAATGCCAACGAAACCCGGTCACGAGTAATGAGCCGCTTCGCAGAATCTGGTGGTCCCTGGTCAATGTAAAACGTGCGCCAGATCGACATCATGAGCGTCAGCAACAGCAGAGAAAAGCTGATGCTCAGCATGGTCAGCAGGCTGCGCCGCTTGTTGCGAAACGTATTGCGCACCACAAAACTGCTTAATGTCATAACTCTGCCGGATCTCAACCGATGTGGCGCAATCCATCCACAATATTTACCTGTGACGCGGTATACGACGGGATCAGCGAACTCACCAGCCCCACCAATCCGGAGACGAACAAAGCCACGGCCCACATGCCGAGCGTCAACTTCAAGTTGTAAAAACTCATGTAAGGCGAGTGGCTCACCGAGTAGATCAATAAGTAAGCTAAGCCCACGCCGATAACTCCACCCGCCACAGCCAGCGCCAGCGCCTCGCTCACGAACAGGCCCAACACACTCTGCCGCGTGAACCCTAAAGTCTTCAGTACAGCGACTTCTCGCGTGCGCTCGCGAATCGACATCGCCATTGTGTTCGCAGAAACCAACAAAGTCGCAAAGACCACCGCCGAGCAAATCAGCAGAATGAACGCCTTCACGTTGCCCAGCATGGCCACAAACTCCAACCCGAACGCCTTTTCGCTCTCTGTTTTGGTAGGTTGCGGAGAGTTGTGGAACATATCATCCACGGCGCTCGCGATCCCGCTGACTTCTCCGGGAGAAGCCGCAAGAATGCTGAACGTCCCCGCCTGCCCCTTAAAAAAAGCGACCGCCTCTTCCACATACTTGGTATTGAAATAAACCGACTTGTTATCCGGCGAGGAAGTGAAGATGCCGCGTACATACAACTCCAGGTCGACGGGATAAATCGTGCCCTGCAAAACGATCCGGTCGCCCAGCTTCCATCCATATTTCTTGGCCAAAGTATCGTCGACAATCACTCCTTGCCGATCTCTTTGCCACGCGATTCGTTGATCGTCCGGCATCTGAATATCCCTGAAGACCTTGAAAAATTCCTCGGGATCGGTGCCGAATTGCGCGAAAAAATTCTCCGGCTTTTGATCTTTATAGATCCCGCCGAACCATGAGACCGGAGCCACGGCCACAACTCCCGGCACCGCGCGGATCTTCTCCCGGTAGAATCCTGGCAAACTGAAAGTCAGCGAAACGCGATGCCGCACCACCAGTCTCTCCGCGGATTCCGCGCTGCCTTCATCAAGGTAAAAAGCGCGCCAGATGGTCATCATGAGCGTCAGCAAAAGCAAAGAAAAAGCGATGCTTAATACCGTTAGAATGCTGCGGCGCTTGTTGCGGAAGGCGTTTTTCGTAACAAAGCGAGTCAAGGTCATCGAAGAACCTCAAGAGGAAACAACGAGTAATAGCGAGCAACAGCGCCCCGAACTGGCAGCAAGGATACTCGAATTCGCTTGTCATCTACAACCAATCTCGCTCTCCTCCAACGTGTCTCACTAACGCTCAACTTTACCAACACATCCGCCGTTTTCATATTCACAAAACCTCCAGCCACGTCGCCAGTGGAGATCGTCACCAGGCGCGCATGACAAATGTCACACGCAGCTTCCTATAACAGATACAACCGCATGCCAGCCCGCAAGGTTACGGCCACGAAATGATTTTCTCAGGAGGGTGAAGCCCACGGCGAGCGCTGGCTTGCTGGATTTTCCATCGTCAGCTCCGCCTCAAAATACCCCATTTTTCAGTACTTTGGTAACTCGAAGGTTAACCTCGTGAGCGCTATCCTATCGCATAACCTGCCCCGGGTTTTGAACCCGCGCAACTTCCAACGGGAAAGCTGCGCGGCGTTGTTCTGGGATGAGGCAAGAACTATGTCTACGAAAATCGGCCACTTCGAAATTCTGAGTGAACTGTCAAAGTCCGCCGTTGGTGCCGTGTACAAGGCCAACGATGAAGAAACCAGCCAAACGGTCGCATTGAAGGCGATCCAGCTTTCGGCCTTCGGCGAGCAAGCTGCCGATGTGGAGAAGTCTCTGCTGGAAGAGTCGGAAGCCATCAAGGTTTTGAGCCACTCCAATCTCACGACTGTTTCCGGAGCCGGAGAAATCGAAGGACAGTTCTGCGCCGCCATGGAATACATCCAAGGCAATAGCGTAGCCACCATGTTGGCGCGCAAAGAAGGATTTTCTATCTGGGACCTTCTCGACATCGGGCGCCAGGTGTGCAGCGGCCTTGATTACGCTCACTCTAACAATGTATTTCACTATAGTTTGGAGCCCGCCAAGGTTATGTGTGGGTGGGATGGCACGGTAAGAATCCTAGGATTCGGGATGTCCAGCGTGGGCAAGTTCACCGCGCACATGCCTGACGTTCCTTCGATCCTGCACTATATGTCGCCCGAGCAGGTTCGCGGCGAGAGCATCGATGCCAGGTCGAATCTCTTCAGTCTCGGTACGTTATTTTATGAGATGGTGACCGACCGCAAGGCATTCGATCGCGAAGATGCGGAATCTTTGCGCCAGAGCATTCTCGAGAGCACTCCGGTGCCGCCGATGCATGTGAATCCTAAGCTTCACCCGGTGCTGAGCGATCTCATCATGAAAGCGCTCTCCAAGGATCCGGCGGAACGTTATCAGAACGGAAGAGAACTGCTCGACGATCTGGAGAAGTGCAAGGAATCCAAACCGAAGCAGGCAGCGGCCCCTGCAAAGGCCACAGCCGTGGCAGCTCCGGTGAAAGCTGTTGCCGAGCCGAAGGTTGCGTCGGCTCCTCTAGCCAGGCCGGTTGCGAGCCAACCTATCGAAAGGAAGCCTGCGGCAGCGCAAACGCCTGCAGCGTCCAGACCAGCACCATCGACGCCGGCAGCATCCAGCCCTAACCCTGCTCCTCGCAAAGCCGCGGCTGCGGCAGCGGGATGGGGGGGGGATGCATCTTCCTCCGCGCCCAAGGCATACGAGGAAGCGTCCCCGGCAATCGCTCCGCGCTCCGAAGCCAAAATCACTTCTTCGCAACCGTCGGCTATTGTCGACGAGCCAGTCATCGAAGCCAGCAGCGCTGCGCCCAAAATCGCCGTTGATCCAATGATGTCGGAAGGTGGGCCCGCTCGTGGCGGTAGCGTGAGCTTCTCGGAAATGACCGAACTGCCTCCGCTGAAGGAAGTCTATATCGCACCACCTCCGCCGCCGGCGGCGCAGCAGTCAACTCCTCAGTCGCACGATTTTACGGTCCGTGAATATGAAGAGGAGAAGCCCAAAGTTCAGCCTCGCGAAGTTGCGGAAAAGGCTATCAAGGAAATCAAGAACGTTCCGCCGCGGTTGATGATCTACTCCATCGCGGGCGCGGCAGTTTTGATTCTTGTCATCGCCATAGGTCTGGTTCTACATGTCAACAGTTTGAATAGTGACGGCGATACGCCGCGTCCGGCGCCCGCCGAATCGGCCGCACAGCCTGCGGCCCAACCTCAGGCTCCGCAACCGGCGCAAGCGGCTCCAGTTCAAGCCGCGCCCGCCGCAACTGAAGCTGAAGTTGCGCCGGAGCCAACTCACGCGATCGCCACCACCGCTCGAGGCAAGAACGGCAAGAAGAAGTCCGCAGCACCTGCCCCGGTTGTGGCCGCGCCGGGACAGATGGCAATCGATTCCACCCCGCAAGGCGCACAGGTGCAACTCGATGGCAGAACCGATCCCAGTTGGGTTACTCCTTTCACTTTGTCCGGTTTAACTGCCGGCCAGCACACAATTACGGTCAACAAGTCCGGCTACTCCAGCGATACTCGTAGCGTTGAGGTAGCTTCTGGCAGCAAAGCGTTCGTCGTAAGCCATCTCAGTCAGATTATGGCAACTCTCGCCGTCTCCAGCACGCCGGCCGGCGCCAATATTTATGTTGACACCAGGGACACCGGCAAGCTCACTCCCGCTCAAGTGTCGTTGGATAAAGGTCAGCACGTCATCCTAGTACGCAAACAGGGTTACCTGGATGAAACCACCAGCGCGCAATTTGCTCTCGGCCAGACGGTCAACTTTTCACCCGCGCTGCGCCCGCTTGGCAATGTCGATGACATCAAGACCGTCGGCAAAATGAACAAGCTGTTCGGTGGCAAGGGAGCGCAGGGTATGGGCACGGTCAGTATCAAAACCCAGCCCAAAGGCGCCCAGGTAGCTGTCAATCAGCACATGCTGGATAAAAACTCACCCGTCGACTTTGTGCTCGATCCCGGTAACTACGAAATCGACATCACTCTGACTGGCTACACGCCCATCCATAAAGTCATCACCGTGGATAAAGGTGGGAAGGCCGTCGTCGACGAGGTTCTGCAGCACGAGTAGCCAACTTCGAAAACTGGCGCTGCCAGCCCCGACCCACTGTGATTGGGGGTCACGATAGTGCCTGCTTACAGGCTACTTTAATTTACATTTCATTAATCCTGCCGTAACTTTCGTCCCGTAGCATCCTCTTGCAGTTCCACGTGAATTCTCCCGCCGTAGTCTGGGAAAGGACAAAATTTATGCGTCAACTGTTGTCGATTTGCCTTGTTGCCGCCATTGCTACCGGGCCCGTTTTTACTCCGGTAGCGAACGCCGCCACTCCTAAAACAGCGACTCCGATCAAACATATTGTGATCATTTTCGGGGAAAACCGGTCCTTCGACCACTATTTCGGAACCTATCCGAATGCTCTCAACCCGGCGGGCGAACCGCAGTTCCATGCGGCTCCGGGTACACCCACCGTGAACGGCTTGAGCAACGCCCTCCTGAACAATAACCCCAATCTCAATCCAGCCAATGGCAGCGGCGCGGCTAATCCTTTCCGCTTCGATCGCAGCCAGGCCAATACGCAAGACATGTCCCACAGCTACACTCCCGAACAGATGGCCTTCGACGGCGGCGCGATGGATTTGTTTCCGCTGAACACCGGCAGCGCAGGCCCGCCGCCGAACGCTCCGCCAGCTGTGGTGTTGACGAATGGCCAGGTCATGGGCTACTTCGACGGCAACACCGTCACCGCATACTGGAATTACGCTCAGCACTACGCGATGAGCGACAACTCCTATAGCACCAACTTTGGTCCTTCCACGGTTGGCGCAATCAATCTGATTTCAGGCCAGACCAACGGCGTCGCGAACTATAGCGGTGGTACCGGCAGCTTTGTCGGCGACGGGAACGGCGGATACACGGTGATTGGCGACCCTGATCCCTATGGCGACGTCTGCTCCGGCAGCGGCCAGGCGCAGATGGGCGGAAAGAATATCGGCGACCTGCTCAACGCGGCTGGCATCACCTGGGGCTGGTTCGCTGGAGGTTTCAATCTCAACATCGTAAATCCAGACGGCAGCACCGGTTGCAATCGCCAGTCGACTTCGCCAATCGTCGGCACACAGGGCGACTACGTTCCTCACCACACTCCGTTCCAATACTATGCTTCCACCGCGAATCCCACCCATGCTCGCCCCAAGTCGGTCAAGACGATCGGCTACTCAGGCGACCCAGCCAATCACCAATATGACGTCGACGATTTCTTTGCGGCGATCTCGGCGGGCAATTTCCCGACGGTAAGTTTCCTGAAAGCCATCTCCATACAAGACGGCCACCCAGGAAATTCCGATCCTCTGGACGAGCAGCAATTCGTGGTGAAGGTAGCCAACTTCCTGCAAGCTCAACCGGAATGGGCGAATACCGCGTTGGTTGTTCTCTACGACGACTCTGACGGCTGGTACGATCACCAGCTTGGCCAGATCGTGAATTCGTCGAGGACCGCCGCCGATGCTCTCACCGGTCCTGGGCAATGCGGAAGCGGCTCTCTGTCGCTGCCCGGCATCAATCCGGCCACCACTCACGCGCAAGGACGCTGCGGATACGGCCCGCGGCAGCCGCTGCTCGTGATCTCTCCCTGGGCCCAGCACAACTTCGTGGATAGCTCAGTCACCGATCAGACCTCGGTCATTCGGTTCATCGAAGACAACTGGCTGAACGGCCAGCGGATTGGGAACGGATCCTTTGATACGATCGCGAACTCGATCAGCTCTCTGTTTAACTTCCATCAGACAGTGACCAACGATCTGTTCATCCTCAACGAAAACACAGGCGAACCTGTAAACACCGGTCGCTAAGCCCATCTTAAGCGGATGGTCTAGTCGGAAACTGAAGTAGCAACAACGGCAAGGCGGGTGGGACGCATCGGCGCTCACCAGTCTTGCCGTTGTTATATTCTTGTCTGAAAGGTATGCGGTGATCACTCGTCGAAGATTTCTGCAACGCTCGAGCCTGTTGGCCACAACACTGGCTGCAGGCAAGAGCCCGCTACTCCATGCGATGGCGCAGACTCACGGAGTGGCGACGATGGCTCCGGCGCTTGATGTCAACGCCCTCGCGCAGTTTGTCGATCCACTGCCCATACCTGGAATAGCGCAGCAGCAAGGTTCCCGGCCCAGTCCAGCCGATCCGAAGATGAATGTTCCGTTTTATCGAATCCGGGCCCAGACCTTCGCTGGTAAAGTTCATCGCGATCTGCCGCCTACTAAGTTCTGGAGCTTTGGTCCATCCGCGCCCGGGCCCACATTCGAAACACGTGCCGGAGAACCGCTGCTGGTGGAATGGGTGAATGCACTTCCCAGCCAACATTTCTTGCCCGTGGACCACACCATTCACGGCGCTGAGCCCGACAAGCCCGCAGTCCGCACCGTGGTGCACCTGCATGGAGCGAAAACTGGACCCGAAAGTGACGGCTATCCCGAAGACTGGATTGTGCCCGGAAAATCCTCGCTCTACTACTATCCCAACGACCAGGACGCGACCATGCTTTGGTACCACGACCACACGCTGGGAATTAATCGCTTAAATGTTTACGCGGGATTATTTGGAACATTCTTGATTCGAGACGCTGTAGAAGAGGCGTTGAATTTGCCGAAGGGGAAATACGAGCTGCCGCTTCTCTTCTACGATCGCCTGTTAACGCACGATGCCCAGCTTCTTTACCCGGTTTCGCCTGATCCAGAATCACCGTGGATTCCCGAGCTCTCGGGCAACGCGATTCTGGTGAACGGAAAACTCTTTCCCTATCTCGAGGTAGAGCCCAGAAAATATCGTTTTCGTGTCCTCAACGCCTCCAACGCCCGCACTTACCAATTATCTTTTGCCGACCGCGCACCGTTTCATCAAATCGGCACGGACCAGGGTTTATTGTCTGCGCCGGTTCCGCTCACCAGCCTTGAAATCTCGCCCGGCGAGCGCGCCGACCTCGTTGTCGATTTCAGCGAGCATCGTGGCGCGCAACTGATTCTTAAGAACTACGCTTCTGTGGTTATGCAATTCCGTGTCTCGGAGAAAAAAATCACCGATATCAGCACGTTGCCTGCAGCCCTAAGGCCCGTAGTGAAGATAGACGAATCGCAAGCCGTGCGGACCCGTCTGCTAACGCTCGACGAATATGTAAACAAAGCCGGCAATCCTGTAGAACTGCTGCTGAATGCCTCTCATTGGAGCATGCCGGTCACGGAAAAACCTGTGCTGGGCTCGACTGAAATCTGGACCCTGATCAATCCCACCAACGACACCCATCCTATTCATCTGCATCTGGTGCGCTTTCAAATCCTCGACCGCCAAACTTACGAGCCCTGGTCCTTCCAAACGAAGCGCCAGTTGCACTTCCTGGGACCGCCGCAACCTCCGGACCCGAATGAGGCTGGATGGAAGGATACGGTGCGCGCGCATGCGCAAATGGTCACGCGAATCATCGTGCCCTTCACCGGCTTTACCGGTCGCTACGTCTGGCATTGTCACATTCTCGAACACGAAGACAACGAAATGATGAGACCGTACGACGTGGTCGCGCCGTGACGCTGATTTTGGGCGAGTAATAGCGAGGGTAGGTTGACTAAGATTTATCTACGCTGAGTGTTCGCTGGAGTTCGCTAAGGGTTTACTTTGGCAGTTTGAAGATCACGGTGACCTGCGTCTGAATCTCAACCGGCTCGCCGTTTAGCAGATACGGTTTGTACTTCCACTGCTTCACCGCGTCCGCTGCGGCGTGTGCCAGACCGGCATCGCCGCTGAGAATCTTCACCGCGGAAATATCGCCGTTCTTGGTGATCGTCGCCATCAACTCCACCGGACCTTCCGTACGCAGGCGCAAAGCAATTGACGGATAAGCAGGCTGCACCGTCTTCACCAACAGTCCTCGCGAAACTCCCTGTGAAACGTTCATGGTCTGCAGCACTGGAGTCGGCGCATTGCTTGCGCCGCCCATGAGATTGGGAAGCGTTCCGCCGTTCCCCGCTGCTGCAATTGCCGTTACGCTCGGAACCGGCTCATCTGTGCTTTCCTCAGTTGTCTTGGCTGTGGGCCTCGAATGGCCATTCTTAATGAGAATCGGCTGTTCAGCCGGGGACGCCGCTGGAGTTTTGTTGACTGCTACAACGGAAACTGCAGGCTTGGACGACTCTGTTCCCGCACTTCCCTTGCTCGCGTGAGGCTGCGTATTCTCGCCAACGTCACTTGCTTGAGCATCGGATGCACTTGCCGCTCCACTTGGCTGCGTAGCCGCAGTGGAACTTGGAACGGAAGATACAGCGGAAGATGGATTAGAAGATGGCGTGAGCGGCGCTGCAGTCGGCGCTTTTTGCGGAACCACGGCTGGCGTTGTCGTCCGTTGGGTGACAACACGCACAGGCGTTGTCTCATACCCACCTGAGGTATTCCACTGCAGCCAGGCTTCATAGCCACCGGCTGCAACCAGCACAACCGCAGCCACTGCCAGCAACACCTTCTTGCTTCCGCCAGAGGACTTGCTTACATTCCCGCCGAATGTGAACGACGAGGGTGCAGCCGTTTCTCCTGCAGAAGCGCTGCTCGCGCTCTGCGCGACTTCCTCGCTTGCGCTCTCTGGCTCCGTGATAACCGTCGAAGATTTGTTCTCGATGGTGACGCTAGATTCCGTTTCACGCGCGGGAGCAGGAGCGCTGGCCGCGCCTGTCCCAAATCCCGCCGAGCTTAGCGGTTTGCCGACTGCCGTCTCTATCTTGATCTTGGATTCAACTTTTACGGGCGTGGGGACAACCGAATCGATTTCAGGTGTGGAAGCATGCACTTCCGGTTTTGCAGAAGCAGTTTTTTCGCTCGTAATCGCGATAGGCTCTACGCTAACCTCAGTGATCTCCGCGGGAGCCGAGGCCACAACTGTCGGTTGCGGCGTTGGTTTACGACTTGCGATGCTTGCCGCTGCTGCCGTCGCCAAAGGTGCAATCGGCGTCGGATGTTTACTCACAGCCTGAATCGGGGCGGCTTTCGGAGGCACGGGCACAGGCGCTGCCGGTTGCGCGGTCGTAGTCGCCGTCGGTGCTGCGGGTTTTGCCGCCTCTCCCTTGCGTAACAGTCCGCGAGCAACACGGAGCGTGCCTTTGGCCTGGTCCACGTTGATGGGCTTAGTCAGTACTAAGTTCGCCCCAATCCGGAAAGCCTTCGCGACCCCTGCTTGCCCTTCTACCACCGCCACGGCCAGAGCAGACTGGTTGTTGGGTGCATTACGCGCGCTCTTGAACAGCAGCGTAGCGTTCTGCTCATTGTCGCAATCCACCACAACCGCGTCGAAGTGCTCGCCCATCAGCTTCTTGACGGCGGCGAAGGGTTCCGTGCAGGGAGTAACCGCAAATTCCAACTCGGCGAGAACCTGCGTAACGGTGCGAGCCGTTCTTTCATCGGGGCAGAAGAGTAGCGCTTGATAACCCATACTTAAGTCATCGTAGGTACACCCGTAAGGCTCATCAAGTTACGCTGGTAATTGGACTAAAGCCGGTTTTGGCGTGCCCGAATGGACTTTTGACGCATTTCCGGTTTCATTGTGATGGCTGCGAATACAATACCGGGTCATGCGCATCCCGCTCTGTATCAAAGTACTTTGGACGCTAGCGGTGATCGTCTTGGTACCGATCTACTGGCGGCAGTACGGTCTGCAAAACTTTCTCTTTTTCTGCGATCTCGGCAATCTTTTCATCGTCGCGGGTCTCTGGCTTGAGAGTCCGCTGATATTTTCCTGGCAGGCAACCGGACTATTGCTCTTTCAAACTTTATTCACACTTGATCTGATCGGCGCTCTGATAAGTGGACGTCACTGGATCGGCGGCACGGAATTTATGTTTGACCCGCAGGTTGCGATTGCGATTCGGCTGCTTAGCCTGTTTCACGTGGTGGCGCCGCCGTTGCTGCTCTGGGCGATTTGGCGTTTGGGTTACGACACCCGAGGCTGGAAATACCAGACCATCACTACGTGGATCGTGGTTCCGATCAATTATTTCTGGCGTCCGGAAAGCGATGTGAACTGGGCTCGCGGCCCGTTCCTTCGCGAACAGCACGTAGTGCCCGGACCTGTGTATCTTTTCGCGTATCTGATTATCGTGCCCGTCGTCGTCTATTATCCGACCCACCGCTTTCTGCTCTGGCTATCTCAGCGATTGGACGCTAACAGCTAGTTATTCTTCTCGGCATCGCGCTTCGGATTGCGTGATGCCGAGTCTGACTGTGGAGGGTTGGTCGAGTCTTGTGATGACGAGGCATTCTCAGCCACCTTCTTAGCCGCAGCATCGATTTTTTCCTTCGTGGAAGCGGGATCGCCGCTCAAATAAAGCGTCTGCGACGCCGATGCCAGATTGGTACCTGACTCCTCGACAAACTTCATGATGCGCAGCAGCAGGTCTTCGCGGACTTCGGCGAACTCGTTGAAATCCCGCGTCAACACGTAGCAGACAAGCTCGACATTGAGCGCGCTCGAGGTCACCTCCACAAGGCGCACGCGAACGGTACTGGTCTCAATCTTAAGGTGGGTCGATACGACGCGAAATATTTCCGAGAGCACGCGCTTGAGATCGGCGGCTGAAGTATCCGTGTGCAAGCCCAGTACTGTTTTGAAAAGGATCTTATCGCGCCGGCTCAGGTTTTCAACGTTAATGGTCGCAACCGTCCCGTTGGGGATGGCCAGCAACGTTCTCTCTTCCGTACGAACGCGAGTCGAGCGCAGGCCGATATCTTCGACCGTGCCGGTGCGGTCTCCGAACTTGCAAACATCGCCCACGCGAATGACTTCATCGCCCAAAACCGAGACGCCGCCGAATAGATTTGCGATCGTCTGCTGCGCGCCGAAACCGACGGCCAGCGTGCCGATGCCGACCCCCGCGAGCGCCGTGCTCATGTTGAAACCCAGCACACCCAGGATGAGGAACAGCGCCATGATCACCACAACCGCTTTAATCATGCGCTCGCCCAGCAACATCAGCGATCCGGTGCCGGAGTGTCCGCGGGCGAGGGCCCGGTTGCGCACGCGCTGCAGAAACCAGCGAATGATCCGCCACAGAATCCAGAAAAAACCAATAATCACGCAGACCGCGACGGTCTGGTTGTAGTAGTGCCGTGGCAACAGCGGGAGGCCGAGGTAGCTGGCCAGAATCCGGTGAATCACCGCACCCACAAGAAGCCATGCCGGACCGGACACCGAACGCCATTGCGCAAGTTCCGCCTGGCCGTGCCTGCGCGCCCACCAGCGTAAAGGAATTTGCAGCACGACCAGCAGCAGCCATGCAGTTCCCGCAGCCACGGGAATCAGCAGCAGCAATGCAAACCATTGCCACAATGGCATACCCGCGAGTTGATGCTTCACCGTCCACTGTGGTAAACGTGACTCTACCTGCCGAGCTTCAACCTGATCATAGAGTTCGGGAACTTTGACCAGAGTGTCGGACGCGATCAGCCAGATCTTCCCCGCAGCGGGGTCGGTGACTCGAACCAGATTGAGGTCGGCATCCACGTCGCCCGCGGACATGGTTCCCAGCCTCTGGTGGTCGAGCGGAACATCTTCCTGCGGCGTACCTTCGGGCTGTCGGCTCGGCCGCAGGCTGCCGCCGAAGGCGCGATTCATCGCGACATTCAGCTTCATCGCCAGCGCATCGCCTTCGGCCTGACGGCGTGCGGGACTCATCTGAAGATATTGCGCGGCAATGCTGTAATCGCCCGATTGTGCCGACTGCAAAAATCCAAAGACCGTGCCATACGGCGTGTCGCGGCCCAATTGGTCGGAGGGTTTCGAGGGGCTGCCCGTGGCCGAAGATCCTTGCAATATCTGGGTGAGCGGGCTCTGCGCGGAGAGCGGCAGGCAAGCCGCAAGAGTGAGGGCAAGCGCAAAAGCAAGAAAGACGAATCCTCTGGAGAACTTGGACATGGACTTCCTCGCCTATATTATCCGCGCTTGGGCCGGTAAATGTCCGTGCTGGTGCCAAAGAAAACTTCCGCGGCATTCATCACCGTCTCGGATAGCGTTGGATGAGGATGAATGGTCATGGCAACGTCGTGCGCCAGCGCAGCCATTTCGATGGCGAGAACGCCTTCAGCAATCATGTCGCCAGCTCCCACCCCGACGATGCCGAAGCCCAAAACGCGTTCGGTCTTGGGATCGATAAGCAATTTTGTCATGCCTTCCGTACGGTCGAGCGTGGCTGCGCGTCCAGACGCAGCCCAGGGAAATTTCGCAATTTTGATTTCACGCCCATTTTTTTCAGCCTGCGTTTCAGTGAGACCAGCCCAGGCAACTTCAGGATCAGTGAAGACGACGGCAGGAATCGCCGCCGGTTCGAATGCGACTTTATGTCCGGCTATGGCTTCAACGGCGGTGCGGCCTTCGTGCATGGCCTTGTGCGCCAGCATCGGCTCGCCGACGACGTCCCCGATTGCGTAGATGGATGCATCGGCGGTTTGCAGTTGCTTGTTCACTTCGATGAAACCACGCGAGTTGACATGAACTTGCGTGGTCTCGAGTCCGGGAATTTCTGAATTGGGCTTGCGTCCCACGGAAACCAGCACGCGGTCGAAAGTTTGCTCGCGGTCTTTTTCCTGCAAGGTGGCGCCTTCGAAGGTTGCACGAATTCCGTTGCCATCTTCTTTGAGAGAGGAGACGGTGGTGTTCAGCAGAATTGCAGCGAACAATTTCTCCAGACGTTTGTGCAGCGGAAGAACCAGATCGCGATCCGCGCCAGGAAGCAGCCCCGGCAGCATTTCAACCACAGTGACGCGCGTTCCCAGCGCGGCATAGACGGAGCCAAGTTCGAGGCCAATGTATCCGCCGCCGACCACCAGAAGACTGCCGGGAATATCTTCAAGATTGAGCGCGCCGGTGGAATCCATCAGGCGCGGCGAATCGAGCTTGAATGCGGGGATGATCGCAGGACGTGAGCCGGTTGCGAGGATGATGCGATCGAAACTGAGGATGGCCTCACTGCCATCAGTTTTGCTGATCCGTAGAGTCGTTGAATTCTGAAACGCCGCGCGCCCCTGAATGTATTCCACATGGCGCTGCTTGGAGAGCACGCCCAGGCCGCCGGTGAGTTTTTTTACGACGCCTTCTTTCCAGCCACGCAGACGCGACAGATCGATCTTCGGCGCCGGGAATTCGATTCCCCAGTTTTTCGACTGCTGCGATTCTTCAATCAGCTTGGCGACATGCAACAGCGCCTTTGAGGGAATGCAGCCGCGGTACAGACAGACGCCGCCGGGATTCGCCTCGGGATCGATCAGCGTAACTTGCATGCCGAGATCGGCCGCAAGGAAAGCAGCGGCGTAGCCGCCCGGCCCGCCACCGATTACGGCGATGTGCAGCTTATTGGTTTCTTCGGAAGATCCGTCGAGAGGGTGGTTCACAGTTTCGTTCATGAGATAACTTTCCTTGGGATGCAGCTCGCGGCAGCAGCTACCCTTGAACGGATAACAGGAAGGGCTGCTCGAATGCCTCGGCGACCCAGCGCAGGAAGCGCGCAGCATCGGCGCCGTCGATCAGGCGATGATCGTAGGAGAGTGAGAGCGGCAGAATCAGCCGCGGCTCGAACTTCCCGCCAATCCATTCCGGCTCCATGCGCGATCGCGAGAGCCCAAGAATTGCCACCTCGGGATGGTTCACGATCGGCGTAAACCCCGTGCCCCCGATGCCGCCGAGATTGGTGATGGTGAAAGTGCCGCCTTCCATATCGGCGAGAGTTATTTTTTTGTCGCGAGCTTTCTGCGACAGCTGCGATAACTCAACCGCCAACTCCACAATATTTTTCTTGTCCACGTCGCGGATCACCGGAACCAGCAGGCCGCGATCCGTATCGGCTGCGACCCCGATATGGATGTACTGCTTATAAATAATTTCTTCCTTCTCCATGTCGATAGTGGCGTTGAACTGTGGAAAGACTTTCAGCGCAGCGGCGCAGACCTTCAGCGCAATGGCAGTCACCGTCATCTTGCCGCCGGCCTGTTCGGCCTTGGGAGCAAAACGCGCGCGCAGTTGTTCGAGTTCGGTGATATCCGCGCGGTCGTTCTGCGTGACGTGCGGAATCAGGTTCCAGGATTCCGCCAGATGTTCCGCAGTTTTGCGGCGAACGCCGCGCATGGAAACGCGCTCGATCTTTCCCCATTTGGCGAAGTCAGGAAGCTTGGGCTCGATGAAGTGTCCGGCGCGCGGCTGGACCTGCGCGGCTGTAGCCACAGCGGTCACCAAAGCTTTGGCATGGGCCTTGACGTCATCTTCGCTGATGCGGCCGCCGGGGCCGGTGCCTTTCACTTCGTAAATATCGACGCCAATTTCCCGAGCCAGGCGGCGGGTGTGCGGAGCGGCAGGCACAGCTTCGCGGTGCTCAGTGCCTGCGACTTTGCCCAATTGTGCAGGCATGGAGAACGCCGCCGGACGTGGCTGCGGCTGGTCAGGCGGCAGAGCCTGCTCCTCGGTCTTTCCCTCCGCGCGAATTGCTGCCTGGAAAGCAAGGCGCGCGCCGTGTTGACCGGAGACATGTTCGACTGGTCCTCTTGGCGCACGAACTGCCTCGGTCTGCGATGGCGCGGAACCTTGGAGGGTGAAAATTACCTGCCCAACCTTAATCTTCTCGCCTTCCTTAACTTTTATTTCATTCACGACGCCGCTCACTGATGAGGGAACTTCGACTACCGCCTTGTCGGTTTCCAGTTCCATGACCGGCTGGCCTTCGGAAACCTTGGCGCCCGGCGCAATCATCAAGCGAACCAGCTCGCCTTGCGAAATGTTTTCTCCCAGCTCCTGCAAACGGAATTCAGTGGGCGCTGGACTGGAGCGGCGATCGGTCTGTGGCGTCCGCGAGGGCGTCGGTTGCGGCGATGAAGACGGCTGCGGTTTTGCCGCTGCTGCTTGCAGTTCGGCCGATGGACGTTGCTCAGTGTTTTGAGCCGGTGCGGTCTTCGCCGACGCTTGGGGCGCGGGCTTGGCCGCTGCTGGAGCCCCATTGTTATCGGCCGTAAAGATCACCTGGCCAACTTTGATCTTCTGGCCTTCTTTGACAAGAATCTCCTTGATGGTGCCGCTTACCGACGAAGGCACTTCTACGACCGCCTTATCGGTTTCAAGTTCCATGACTGCCTGGCCCTCGCTCACCTTCGCGCCGGGCGCAACCATAAGGCGCACCAAGTCGCCTTGTTCTATGTTTTCGCCGAGTGCGGGAAGCTTGAATTCAATCACTGATTTCATTCCTTAATTTTCGTCGAAGGTGTGCTGCAACGCAGCGCCTAACTGATGGCCGGGTTCAACTTTTCTGCATTGATCCCGAGGTCGTGAACCGCTTTCCGCACCAGATCGAGGCTGACTTTTTTCTCCCGCGCCAGCGCTCCCAGTGTGGCCAATGCGATGTGCTTCGCGTCCACTTCGAAGAAGTCGCGCAACGCTGTGCGATTCTCGCTGCGGCCAAAGCCGTCCGTACCCAGCGAGACCAGTTGTCCCGGCACCCATTTCGCCAGCGATTCCGGCAGCACCTTCATATAATCAGATGCGGCAATGAACGGTCCGGACGCGTCTTTCAGCGTCTCGGTGACGTACGGAATCTTCGGCGTTTCGCCGGGATGCAGCATATTCCAGCGCTCACAATCGTTGGCGTTGCGATAGAGTTCCTTGTAGCTGGTCACGCTCCACACATCGGCGGCCACGCCATATTTTTCCTTGAGAATGGTCTGCGCCTTCAACACCTCGTACATAATGGTCCCGCTGCCCAGCAACTGTGCGCGCAGCTTCGTATCCGGTGCGTCCGATGTGTTGAAGCGATAGAGACCGCGCAGCACGCCCTCTCGAACATTCCCGTCTTTTGGCATTTCCGGCATGGGAAGCGGTTCGTTGGTGACGGTGAGGTAGTAGAAAATCGATTCCTGGTCCACGTACATGCGCTTGATGCCATCCTGAATAATGATGGCAATTTCGTATGCGAACGCGGGATCGTAGGCCAATAGATTTGGAACCGGCAGCGCGAGAACGTGGCTGTGTCCATCCTGATGCTGCAAGCCTTCACCGGCCAGAGTGGTCCGCCCAGCAGTTCCTCCGACGAGAAATCCGCGGCAACGCATGTCGGCCGCGCACCAGATCAGATCGCCGATGCGCTGGAAGCCGAACATCGAGTAATAAATGAAGAAGGGAATCGTGTTGATGCCGTGGTTGGCATAGGCCGTGCCCGCCGCGATAAACGAGCACATCGAGCCGGCTTCCGTAATGCCCTCCTCAAGAATCTGTCCATCTTTCGCTTCCTTGTAGTAGAGGAGCGTGTCCATGTCCACCGGCTCGTAAAGTTGTCCCGCGCTGGAGTAGATACCGATCTGGCGGAACAATGCTTCCATGCCGAAGGTGCGAGCTTCGTCGGGAATAATGGGGACGATCAACTTGCCGAGTTCAGGATCACGCAGCAGCTTCGAGAGCAACCGCACGAAAACCATGGTGGTGGAGGCTTCACGACCGTCGGTGCCTTTGTAGAACTCCTCGAAATAGGACTCGGGAACCGGCTTCAACGGCGTCGCCAGCACTTTGCGTTGCGGCATGTAGCCGCCGAGCTGTTGCCGCCGCGCCTGCATGTACTTGATTTCCGCGCTGTCGTCGGTGGGCCGGTAGAAAGGCGCATTGTGCAGTTCGTCGTCCGGAATCGGAATTCCGAAACGCGAACGGAACATTTCCAGCTCGTCTTCGTTCAACTTCTTCTGCTGGTGGGTAATGTTCTTCCCTTCGCCCGCTTCGCCCAGGCCGTAGCCCTTGATAGTCTTGGCCAAAATGATGGTCGGTGAGCCCTTGTGGTCAACCGCCGCACGATACGCCGCATGAACTTTGATCGGATCGTGTCCACCCAATCGCATGCGCGACAGTTGTTCATCCGAAAGGTGTTCGACCATTTTCAGAAGACGGGGGTCAGCACCGAAGAGATTCTGGCGGAAGTAAGCGCCACTCTCCACAAAATATTTCTGGTACTGGCCGTCGCTGATCTCTCCCAGCCGCCGCACGAGCAATCCGTCACGGTCGTTGCGTATCAGGCTGTCCCAGTCCGAACCCCAGATGCATTTGATGACGTTCCATCCCGCGCCGCGGAAGATGGCTTCGAGTTCCTGAATAATCTTTCCGTTGCCGCGCACCGGACCATCGAGGCGCTGCAAGTTGCAGTTCACAACGAAAATCAGATTATCCAGATTCTCACGCGAAGCCAGCGTAATCGAGCCGAGCGACTCCGGCTCGTCCATTTCGCCGTCGCCCATGAAGGCCCAAACTTTGCCGCCGGTGGATTGCTTCAGGCCGCGATTCTCCAGATAGCGAATGAAGCGGGCGTGGTAGATCGCCTGGATCGGGCCCAGTCCCATGGAGACCGTTGGGAACTCCCAAAAATTCGGCATCAGCCACGGGTGTGGGTAAGAACTCAGACCGCCGCCCGGCTTCAGTTCGCGGCGGAAGTTTTCTAACTTCTCTTTCGGAATGCGCCCCTCAAGATAGGCGCGAGAATAAATTCCGGGTGCAGCGTGGCCCTGAAAGTAAACAAAGTCGCGGTCACCACTCTCAGTGTGCGCCTGAAAAAAATGGTTGAAAGCAACTTCATATAAAGTCGCAGCTGAAGCGAATGTGGAGATGTGTCCGCCAATGCCTTCCTGAATTTTGTTGGCGCGCACCACCATCGCCAGCGCGTTCCAGCGCACCAGGCTCTTGATGCGGCGTTCCATTTCCTGACTTCCGGGAAACGGCGCCTGTTGCGGAACTGGAATCGTGTTCTGGTAAGGAGTGGTCGCCGAAAAGGGAAGATTCACTCCGGCGGCGCGGCGCGCATGCAGCGCCAATTGCTGCAGCAGTCGACCTGCCCGCACCGGGCCACCGCCTTTGGCCAAAACATAGTCGAGCGAATCGACCCACTCCCGTGTTTCCAATACTTCTTGACCGTCAGTTTCTATCTGAGCCACGTCTGATATCTCCGTTGGATAAGGCCGAACATTCCATGATATTCAATTATGCGAAATCTTGCTGGACGTAAGGCCATGACCGAACGTTCTACAATGCCAGAGTGCGGATTGACGCGCGGATCGGGGCTCGAATAGAAGTCAGGATCCATGCTCAGATCGAAGCGCGCCGGAGGACCTTAAAATGTTGCGAATCGCGCTGCTGGTAGTTGCCGTGGCGATCATCATTTTCCTCGTTCCTCGCCTGCTGGCGGGTTCGCGCGTTGCCATACCGGTCCCCGGCAGCGCTGCGCCGAGCTTTATGTTGCCCTCACAGGAGGGTACCGTCAGCTTGCAGGATTACCGCGGCCGTTGGATCGTGCTCTATTTTTATCCCAAGGATCAGACTCCGGGATGCGCGCGGGAGGCGCACAACTTTCAACTCGATCAGTCGAAGTACGCCGAACGTCATGCGGTGATTCTGGGTGTGAGCGTGGATAGCGTTGACTCCCACAAAAAGTTCTGCGCTCACGAGGGGCTGAACTTCAAGCTCCTGGCTGATAGTGACGGCAAGGTGAGCAAAGCTTACGGATCGCTAACGAACCTTGTAGTGGTGAAGTTCGCCTCACGTCACACTTTTCTTATCGATCCCAGCGGGAAAGTTGCCCGGGCATATACCAGCGTGGATCCTGCGCGGCATAGCGAAGAGGTTCTGGCCGCGCTTGATCAACTGCAGAAGCGGTAGGCGGCACTTCTGCGTCGAGATGACACGGCTTGCCAAAGCCCTGTGGTCATCATTTATCCTTAACGGAAAGATCATTAGGTTCTGAAGGGAGCGTTATGAAGATTTTCTGGGTTCTTTTTCTCACTCTTGTCCTGACTGCGGCTTTTGCGGTTGCCGCCGACCAGCCTCAGCCGCCGGCCACGGGCACTCAAGCCCCTGCTTTTACCTTGCCCAGCCAGGAAGGGTCGCAGGTTTCGCTCGATCAGTTCAAGGGCAAGTGGGTGGTGCTTTATTTTTATCCCAAGGACTTCACGCAAGGCTGCACCATCGAAGCGCACAATTTTCAGCGCGACATCGATAAATACACGGAGAAGAATGCTGCGATCGTAGGCGTCAGCGTGGACGACGTGGATTCGCATAAGAGCTTCTGCACCAAAGAAGGTTTGAACTTCAAGCTCCTCGCGGATCCCAGCCACAAGGTCGTGCAGGAATACGGCTCGATCGTGGAGTACAACGGGATGACGCTAGCCGCCCGCAACACTTTCCTGATCGATCCCACGGGCGTGATCAGAAAGGTTTACATCAAGGTCAGTCCGCAGGGTCACAGCGAGGAAGTGCTGGCCGATCTGCAGCAGTTGCAATCCGCAAAGTAAGGTCCAGCCGATGGCAGGCTGAATCTGAAAAGCAAGCTGGAGCCGGCGCAAGCGCGCCGGCTTCCGGCAGCCTGTCGTTTATTTCAGCAGATACTGCTGCACAAACTCCACGGTTGCGTAAAACTGGTAATCCGCATTCTTCTTTTTGTGGAACCCATGCCCTTCATCTTTCGCCAGCAGCCACCACACCGGCGTTCCGTTCTGCCGGACGATGGAAACCATCTGTTGCGATTCGCTGGCCGGTACCCGCGGGTCGTTCTTTCCCGCAATTACAAATAACGGCTTGGTAATGTTTTTCGCTTTGTTGTAGGGCGCAATCTGCTCCAGAAACTCGTGCATCTTAGGGTCGCGTTCGTCGCCATATTCCACGCGCCGCAGGTCCTGTCGATATCCGGAAGTGTGCTCCAGGAATGTCACCAGATTCGAAGGCCCTACGATATCCACCGAGCAGCAAATGCGATCGTTGTAATTGGTGGCTACGGCGAGAGTCATGAAGCCGCCATAGCTGCCGCCGGTGACCATCACGCGGCTGGAGTCCAGATCCGGCTGCTGCTGAATCCAGTCAAATAATGTATTGATGTCCTTATACGAACCTTCACGCAGGAATCCGTTATCGAGCGACAAGAATGTCTTGCCGTATCCGGTTGAGCCGCGCACGTTGGGAAAAATCAGGGCAATGCCCAGTTCGTTCAGCCAATAATTATTGCGGCCCAGAAAGCCCGGACGAAACTGGCCTTCGGGTCCACCGTGTATGTTCACCATCACTGGACGCTTCCCGGTAAACTTCGCCGGAGGCCGGTAAAGAAATCCGCTGATCATGCGTCCATCCCAGCTCTTCCAGTGAACCAACTCCGGCTCGGGCAGGTTCGCAGTATTCAAACCTCCGGTTTCGCTAAACGTCCAGCGCTCGATCTTTCCGGTTTGTACATCCAGCGAATAAACGTCAGAGCTTGACCGCGCCGAAGTCAAATCGAATGCCAGGTCGCGATTATTCTTGTGCCAGGTCACGCCCGAAACAATTCCTCTGGGCAAACCGGGTACAGATTTTTCCTTGCGGGTTGTGGTGTCGAACAGATGCAGCACTCCAAAGCCGTCTTCGTTGGTTACGAAAGCGATCGTCTTGCCGTTGTCGGAGAGATCGAACTCATCCACGTCCCAGGGAATACTGCCACTCAAATAGGTGTGCTCTTTCGAAGCCAGATCAATGTACGTCAGCCGGTGGAATTCGGAGTCCCTGTCGGTGGTGACGTAGATTCCTTTGCCGTCGCCGCTAAACCGCCCGCTGGCATAGTGCACTTTTCCGGCGTCCTTCGGTGTGAGCAGCGTTTTGTCCCCAGATTTTCCATCCATCAGCCACAGATAACTTTCTTCCGCGGAAACTTCGTTCATGACCAGAAGTTTCTGCCCATCACGCGACCAATCCAGAGGCTCCCATCCCCCACCTTCCAGCCCAGCAAGCATGTGATCGGTCTTCGGATCGGCGGGATCCATAACCCAAATGTCCACGTCATTACCATCGCGCCGGGTTGATCCGTAGGCGATCTTGTCACCATTGCGCGCCCACACCAGGGAAAGATTGCGTGACTTTCCATCCGTCAGGAGCGTGATGTCCCCGCTGCTGTCATAGCGGTAGAACTGGAAGAACTCGCCGCCGCCCACGTCTTTCATGAATACGAACGAATCGCCTTTCGCTGGATTGTAGCGAGCCACATTTACCGAGTCGGGATAGAAGGTCAGTTGGCTGCGCTCGCCCCCGAGCATCCTGACCCGATGTATCTCAGGCACATCGGCAAAGCGAGTTGAAATCAACATCTCACGGCGCTCGGAATGCCAACTGGCGATGATGGCCCCACGATAGTTGCTGTAACGCTCCACGCTATCGGCCAGCGATGCGGGAATTGCCGGCACGCCTTCGACCACAAGGTTCTCATTGGGAACAATCTGATCGCTCTGGGCAAAGGCGGCGGTCGTCGCCAAGAGCAAAACTGGAAGCCAACGCAGCAATCGTTTCATTGCATAATTCCTTTGAGATGAGGCTATCTTCCCGACTCGGAAGCGCCACGATTCTACACCAGCATCAGATTAGGAGGCTTGGAGTGAGCGGCGGACTCGCACCAAGAGAAAGATCAGAGCGCCCAGGACAGCGAGAGCTACGGGCGCGCGCTGGAACACCCAAGTCTCCGTACTTCTGCTTGCTTCGCCCGGTGGGAGAACGTCGATTACCTGGATTCGGGATTGCCCTTTGAGATTGGGAAACAGATAAACCGGAATCACCGTGCCCGGCGGGACCGAATCATCGACATCGGCCTGATTCTGCGGAAAACCATCACGTGGAACACGTTTGAAGTAGGGAACTAAATTCATCCATTCTTTTTTGCCCTCTACCATCCCACTGGCATAAACCGCGATGTCGGGCCCATGCATGCCGGTGCTTTTCTGATAATAGGGACGTCACCTGAAAGGTGGTCGCGTGGTAGGGCTGTCCCTGCACGCGTTTGACAGCAAGATACGCGTTGAGCAAGGCGACGAAGCTGAACAGTGCGCATGTAAAGAAGGCGAGGCCCAAGATTGCGATGGTGAGATCCAAGAGTATTACGCTCATCGGCGGGGAAGACAGCGGACGAGGCAAAGAGCGAGGTCGTGAGTTCACCATGAGTCTCACCCCGCATTTTTGCCCGGTGGCGTGAAGTGGGCAAGTGCCCGGCTAGGCTACGTTAGTTTCTGAATGTCGTGCTCAAAGATGGCTCACGGGATGGGATGGATGAACAGTGGATTTTGCGGGCTAAATTTTGGAGGCGCGGGTCGGAATCGAACCGACGCATAAAGGTTTTGCAGACCTCTCCCTTACCACTTGGGTACCGCGCCTCTGCTGAATACGTTAGCGTTCTGGGCGAAAAAAGTCCATCCGGGGAGCAGGGCGGACAGAAAATGAGCGAAAAAAATGGAGCGGGAGACGAGGGTCGAACTCGCGACTTCAACCTTGGCAAGGTTGCGCTCTACCACTGAGCTACTCCCGCTCATGACCTAGTAGACGAAATCGATTATAAATGAGGCGTTCCGCAGCGGCAATGGTGATGGCGTAGTCTCTGGCTAATTTGTTCAACCGGGTTGCTTCGAGGAAGCCGGATTCTGGGGTAGAAGTGGAGACTACACCAAAACCAACGCGAGAATTTCGTTCTCAATCAATCGCCTGTCGGCAAAATGCTCGAGCCTTATGAGCAGGGGACGCGTGACTTCTTGTCCTTTTGCGACCACCAACAATCCATCGTGATTCCTTACATTCTGCTGCAAGATCATCCCAACGGTTAGCATGGAAATTGGGACTTTGCGCAGCTCCATCTTCGACTCGTCGGATTTCATGTCCACCAATGCGTCGACCAGATCCCGATCGAATTCGGATCTGTACCTGAGACGGATCACTGCTTCCTCGTTGGATACGCCTCTCATTCGAAGATTGTCAAAGGCAACCGCGACCCGAAGCATCTTGGCGCCGATCGCCAGAATCGATGCCGGCAACTCTGGCACGGGTGGAGCGTCCTGGGGAGATTCCCGGATCAGTTGCTGGCTGATCATCCACGCGACAGGTTCCAGCCGCCGGATATTTTTAAGGAGATCCCTTGCCACGTCCGGGTGAGCCTCAAAGCGAACTCGACTCTCCGCCGACAAATGCGTGTCCACATAAGCGGCCTGGATAAGTTCCGGGTCGAGCATAATGCAGCCCAACTGCGACAACATGGCTGCGGCCTCAAAATACCAGGAAGAGGGAATGTGGAACTTGGCGACCAGGTGACGGACGCATCGGGTTATGCGAATGGATTTTCCGAATGCCTCGGGACTTACGGCGCCTAAAACGTCCGTGAGAACTTTGATGCTGCCCATCAATGTGTTCTCCAGCAGCTCCTTCTCCGCGGTTATAAGCCGATTCTGGGCCAACCCGCCGGTGATGGCCTTGGCCAGAACATCCTGTGGGCAGGGCTTGGCCAGAAATCTAAAGATGTTTCCTTCATTGACGGCATCCATGGCCGCATTAATATCTGCATTCCCGGTAAGGATCATTCTTGTCGCACTTGGCGAGATCTGGCGGACCCGGGCGAGAAATTGGGCGCCGCTCATTCCGGGCATCCGCATGTCGGAGACTACGACCGCGTAGGGACCGTGATCGCGGATGGCGGCCAATCCGCGTTCTCCGCCGACGGCCGTGTTTATATCGAAATGCGGACGCAGCATCAGTTCGTAGGCCGTCAGGAAAGCGGGTTCATCGTCTACGAAAAGAACTTTTTCGCCGGTGCGGCATTCGGAATTCATTTTAGAAACCGGCCTGAGCCACCATGTTCCTTAATGTTTGGTTCGCCGGGCGGCGGTTGTGCCGGGATTCCACGATAGGTTGATCGGCATTTAGTGCGACAAACTTTAGCCCGCTCATGCGTTGGGAACGCCAGACGAACCGCGCCTAGGATTTTTGATGGGACAATATTTCAGATCGATACACCGGCTCGTAAGTGTGTGTCTCAGGCGCTCTCAATGCGCCGTCCACTGCGGATCTTCTTCCGGCGGTACGATGCTGCCGTCGCGCATGTGGATGATGCGGTCGCCGATCTTGGCGGCTTCAGGATTGTGCGTGATCATCAGCACGGTCTGGCCCAGCTCTTGATTCGACTGGCGCAACATTTTCAAAACGATGTTCGAGTTCTCTGTGTCCAGATTGCCGGTAGGTTCGTCGGCCAGCACGATGGCGGGCTTATTGACGAGAGCACGCGCCATGGCGACACGCTGCTGTTCGCCCCCGGAAAGTTCGGAGGGCCGATGATTCAGCCGCTCCTTGAGTCCCAATAAATCGCAGATGCGGAGAAAGAATGCGGGATCGCGGTCGCCGTTCCCAGCAATCTCCTGCGCAATAGCGATGTTGGAACGCGCGTCGAGCGTGGGCAGCAAATTGAACTTCTGAAACACGAAGCCGATTTTGCGCTTGCGTATGCGGGTCCGCTCGGCATCGGAGAGCGTGGCGAAATCGTCGCCCGCCATGATCACTTTGCCGGAGTCAGCGCTCGTCAGTCCACCCAGAAGATAGAACAAGGTCGACTTGCCGCTACCCGAAGGGCCAACCACGGTGACAAATTCTCCTTTTTTTACACTGAAGGAGACGCCACGGAGCGCAGGGACGGTGATTTTTCCCACGCGATAAGTTTTGTGCAGATCAACAGCTTCGATAAATCCGGCTTCGGTGGATGCGCCCATGCCAGCCTTGATCTTACACGATGGGATTTGAAGAATCGTTCGCGCAGAACTGCGGCGTCAGGCTACTCCCTGTTGCCGAGGCAATTGCACCGATCTCTGTTGCAGCCGTTTGGGGCCGCGCTTGCGGATAAGAAGCAGACGAATTCGTTCCAGCAGATCAGCCGGCGCGTACATACCTCTTGCAAGAAATACATCGGCTTGCGATTCGTGGTCGTAAACGCGGGCCTTGCTCGAAATCAGAATCGCCGGGACATGCGGTGAAAGATTTTTAATAGCGGAAATCAGTTGCGGACCATCGAGCCCCGGCATCGCCATGTCAGTGACGACCAGATCGATGCCTCCCTGCTTGAAACGGTCAAGAGCGTCTTCACCGCGAGCGTAGCTGGCCACGCGGTAGCCGCGGGTCTCGAGCATGATTTTTCGATAGGAAAGGGACTGTTCGTTGTCGTCTACACACAGGATCGTGCGCTTAGGTTTCATTCACCGTCCGTATCCGCGGCCACCGGTAGTGCCGGCAACAATCGGAATTTTTCTCGTTCACGAAGATTAGCAGAGCGAAGTGATGCTAACGGCAATCGACCAACACTGTAAAGTACCGCCGAAGCAAATGGCAGAGTTTGGCCATTGACTTTTTTCAAATTGCGAAAGCCGTGATTCTGCGCGTGCTTGTGCGCGCTCAACTAAAGAAAAACTTCGCCGCGCAAAATTTCAATCGAGTGCGTGCCGACGCGGACGTTAACTACGCGGTTATCGCTGCGCGAGGCACACACGAAAATTACGCTGAAAATTCTTCATCTCTACGTGCTGCTCGATGATGCCGGCATCACTGCCTTTTGTTGACTCACGAATGCCGCGTCCGTAAGATGAAGCGACCGAAAACCACCCACCTTCTGCAGATCGGCCAAACTACATGATCGGCCAAAACATTTCGCACTACCGCATTGTCGAAAAACTCGGTGGCGGCGGCATGGGAGTCGTATACAAAGCCGAGGACACGCGGCTGCACCGTTTCGTTGCCCTCAAGTTTCTGCCGGAGGAAGTTGCCCGCGACCCGCAGTCGCTTGCCCGCTTTCAACGCGAGGCACAGGCTGCATCCGCCTTGAATCACCCGAACATCTGCACGATTTACGATATTGGCGAGCAGGATGGCCAGGCTTTTATCGCCATGGAGTTTCTCGACGGCCTGACGCTGAAACACCGCATCGCCGGGCGGCCGATGGAGATCGAGATCATTCTGGCGCTGGCCATTGAAATTGCCGATGCCCTCGACGCCGCTCACAGCGAAGGCATTATTCATCGCGACATTAAGCCGGCAAATATTTTTGTCACCAAGCGCGGACACGGCAAGATTCTCGATTTCGGCCTCGCCAAACTGACGCCGGCGACGGGGAAAGCGGCAACCGCGGGAGAAATTGACGTAACCGCAGGTGTCAGTCTGGAATACCTCACCAGCCCGGGCGCAGCCATCGGGACCGTGGCGTACATGTCGCCAGAGCAAGCGAAGGGCAAAGAACTCGATTTGCGCACCGACCTGTTTTCTTTCGGCGCAGTGTTATATGAAATGGTCACCGGCACCGTTCCATTCCACGGAGACACGGCGGCTGTCATCTTTGACGCCATCCTCAATCGCGCCCCGTTACCGCCGCTGCGCTTCAACCCCGATGTGCCAGCCCGGCTTGACGAGATCATCAATAAGGCGCTCGAAAAAGACCGGGACATGCGCTACCAGCACGCCTCAGACATCCGCAGTGACTTAAAGCGGCTGCAGCGGGATAGCGGTTCCGGCCACCGATCCGCGGCCCAGACGCAGGAAAGCTCCGAAAGCATAGTTCAAAGCGTGGTCCAGCAGGGCGCGACATCTGGACCGGCGCCATCAGCCGGAACCGGCTCGGTCGCCGCTCAGTCCTCAGCGCCCCAAGTCACGGCCAGCGGTTCGAGCGTAACCGCGGTGGCGCGGGAGCACAAATTTGGCCTTGCGGCCGTCGTGGTAGTGGGCCTGCTCCTGCTCGCCGCCGGCGGTTTCGGCATCTACTCGCTGCTCAGCCGCAGCGGGCCTACACCATTTCAAAATTTCACCATCACGCAGATCACGAACACCGGCAAGGCGCAACAGGCTGCCATCTCGCCCGACGGCAAATATGTTTTGAATGTGCAGAACGATAATGGACTGCAGAGCTTGTGGCTGCGCAACGTGCCGACTGGCAGCGATACTCAGATCGTCCCTCCGGCAGCGGCAGTCTACCGTTCCCTGACTTTCTCGCCGGACGGGAATTACGTTTATTTTCGTAAAGCGGGCCTTGGCACGCAGAGCGAGTGGGATCTTTACCGCACTCCGGTACTCGGCGGCACGCCGCAGCTCATTCTCCGCGACCTCGATACCGGAATTACATTTTCGCCCGACGGCCATCGCATCGCCTATGCTCGCGCCAACGATCCTGAAGTAGGCAAGTATCGTCTGCTGACCGCCAATTCCGACGGCAGTGACGAAACCATCCTGCAAATCGCCGCCGATGTGGCGGGCGCTCTCCCTCGCTACATGACTTGGTCGCCGGACGGCAAACGCATTACTTACAGCCTCTTCAGGCTCGGCGATGTGTTGGGCACCATTCAATCGTTTGATGTTGCCAGCAAGCAAGCGGAGCCTTTAGCGTCTTTCAAGAATGAACTTGTGTTCGAGGTCGCGTGGCTGCCCAGCGGCCAATGGCTTCTTGCCCGGTACAATCAAAAGGGGCCGAGTTACCGGCGCTCGCAAATCGGCTTGATTTCTCACGGTGGGGGGCAAATCCAACCCATCACCCGGGATACGAACGAGTATGACACGCTAACCCTGTCCGCCGACGGCAAGACCGCCGCCACTGTACAGGTAAGGACCGCGTACAGTCTCAGCCTGCTTCCTGGCGGCGGTGCTCAGGGAAATACTACCGTCCAACTCTTGACGCAAGCCCAGGATGTGCAGTCCGTTGCCTGGACGGCCGATGGCAAGCTGCTCGTTTCCGACGGGGCGAGCGTGCGGCAAATGAATCCCGATGGCGGGCAGCAATCCACCATTCTCAATGATTCGAACTCCTGGATCGCGGACATGGCGCGCTGCGGCGATCGCTACATCGTTCTCGCATGGGCATTCCATGGGGTCACGAACCAGGTTCATGTCTGGCGAACCAACGCCGACGGCTCGAACCCGACGCAACTCACCAACGGAGTTTTTGATCAATATCCAGTCTGTTCCCCGGATAGAAAATGGGTCTACTACTACGACGGGAGCGGCCCGCACTATTCCATGAGAGTGCCCCTTGAAGGCGGACAACCGGAGCCGGTACCGGCGAGCGACGTTCATGATTCGTACGGATTTGGCGCAGGTGAAGCTATTTCGCCCGACGGAAAGCGGCTGATCTTCAATGCGGAGATAAGCGTTCCCAATACCACGCCCTTGAGCAAATTGGCGCTGGTAACTTTGGACTCAAGCTCGCAGTCCTCTCCCATCTTGTTCCTACCCGATCCACGGATAGCTACAGGAGGCGGAACTGGCTTCACCAACGCCATGGCCTTCACTCCCGATGGGAAATCCGTGGCCTACATCGTTCGCGATCAAGGCGTGGATAATATTTTTGCGCAACCGCTTGACGGCTCGCCCGGACACCAGATCACCAACTTCACTTCTGAACACATCGCCGAATTTCAATGGTCGCCGGATGGAAAGACCCTCGCCGTCGCCCGTGCCCAGAATACCTCCGATGTGATCCTGCTCCGGGAAAAGTAGTCGTGCAAATTGCTGCGGACTAAAGTCTCTAGGCCGTGGGAAGAGACTGTCATGCGGTTGACAGCATGAGTGCAGGCTTCTATTCTAACTACGTGTTTCGCCCCTCCAATACCCGCGTCACGTGCTGTTGTTGCATGTGTCGGCTGGCGTGTGGGTAGGAGCGAACGAGAATTTCTTCCGAACCCACCCAGCCAAACGGGTGGGTTTCGTTTTCATCCGACCTTCACCCGATTTGAAAACTGGGCACTTTCATAATTCGAGTGATTGAATCACAAGGAGAGCAACATGAGCACCGATACTCTGACCGAAACCCCAAGAATTCCCCGCATCAACGACACGGCCCCGGATTTCACCGCCGAAACCACACAGGGTCCAATTAACTTTCATGAATGGATTGGCGACGGCTGGGCGATTTTGTTTTCCCATCCCAAGGATTTCACTCCCGTGTGCACCACCGAACTCGGCTACATGGCGCGCCTGCAGCCCGAATTCGCCAAGCGCAATACTAAGATTATCGGCCTGAGCGTGGACCCGGTGAGCAGCCACGGCAAGTGGGCCGCCGATATTGAGGAGACGCAAGGCGCCAAAGTGAACTACCCGATGATCGGCGACACTGAACTGAAGATCGCGAAGCTCTATGGCATGTTGCCGGCCGAGAGCGGGCACACATCCGAGGGACGCACCGCCGCAGACAACGCCACCGTGCGCACGGTATTCGTCGTCGGTCCGGATAAGAAAATCAAACTCCAGCTCAGCTATCCCATGAGCACGGGCCGCAACTTCGATGAAATTCTTCGCGTGGTCGATTCCATGCAGCTCACGGCCAAGCATAAAGTCGCGACTCCGGTGAATTGGAAGCAAGGCGACGAAGTGATCATTCTGCCTTCGGTCTCGAACGAGGAAGCGCAACAGAAGTATCCGGGAGGGTGGAAGTCGCCCAAGCCGTATTTACGCATCGTGCCCCAGCCGAAGTAGGCGGAATTTATTGGAAGCGCATGTGGTCCGGTGATCATCCCGGTCTTCAAAACCGGCGGGCGGCAGGTTTCCTGTCACCGGTGCGTTCGACTCGCACACGCTTCCGCCAAGCCTCGCAACTTCGAGGCAAGGCTCGTAAAAAATAGCGGAATATTCGCTCGCAAAAGGCCCATGGGAAAGACTGACTACTAGGACTGACTATGAAGATCGCAAACGACGTTACCCAACTGATCGGCCACACCCCGCTGGTGCGGCTCAACCGGGTCACGGAAGGCTGCGTGGCCGAAGTTGTTGCCAAGCTCGAAAGCCAGAATCCCATGGACAGCGTGAAAGACCGCATCGGCGTAAGCATGATCACCGAGGCGGAGCGCGCGGGCAAAATTCAGCCCAGCAAGACTGTGCTGATCGAGCCAACGAGCGGCAATACCGGCATTGGCTTGGCTTTCGTCGCGGCCGTCAAGGGCTACAAGCTCATCCTGACCATGCCCGAAACCATGAGCCTGGAGCGGCGCGTGCTGCTGCTAGCCTTCGGCGCGGAAATTGTTCTCACGCCCGGACCGCGGGGAATGAAGGGAGCGATCCTCAAAGCGGAGGAGTTGCTGGCGAAAACTCCCAACAGCTACATGCTGCAACAGTTCGACAATCCGGCCAATCCCAAGATTCACTTCGAGACCACCGGCCCCGAAATTTGGAATGACACTGACGGACGAGTCGACTTTCTGGTCTCGGGCGTGGGCACCGGTGGCACCATCACCGGCGTCAGCGAATACATCAAGCCGAAGAAGCCGTCGTTCAAAGCCATCGCCGTCGAGCCGGTGGAGAGTCCGGTGCTTTCCGGAGGAAAACCCGGGCCGCATAAAATTCAAGGGATCGGCGCCGGTTTTGTCCCCAGCATTCTGCGCCGGGACTACATCGATGAAGTGATCACCGTCAGCAACGATGACGCGATTCGCATGGCTCGGAGGCTGCCTTTGGAAGAAGGCATCTTCGTCGGAATTTCCTCCGGCGCCGCAGTCTTTGCCGCTCTGCAAGTGGCGCGGCGCAAGGAGAATGCGGGAAAGCTGATCGTAGCGGTTCTGCCGTCTTTCGGAGAGCGTTACCTAAGCACCATTCTCTTCGAAGAACTTCGCAACCGGGCGCAGCAGATTCCCACCTCCACGCTTCCCGACTGAGCGATCTGCTGGGTAGTGCAGTTTGATTGTCATCCTGAGCAAGCCGCGCGAATCCACGGAGCCTGCCCTTGAGAGCGACAGCGACTGCAGGGTGGAAATCCCTGTGGAAATCCCTCTCTTTCTCCGCGAATTTTCAGAACTCCCGCAAAACATCGGGGTGTATGATGATTTTCCAGCCAAGGATCCAAGCGCAGATGAGCGGACAGTTTGTTGTCGACCGCTGGAGTTCTGGCTGTCGTCATCTGCTCTCGGCATCGGGGAGAAAAATGAGAACAAACCGCGAGCTTCTGTTGTGCTTAGGTGTCTCAATTTTCGGGGTCCTTACTTTGTCTCCGGCTCTGTTCGGTCAGGCTGCCCGGAGCCCGGAGGCAACCATCCCTGTGCCCACCGACTGGAGCCATCACAGCCTCATTTTTTCCAGACCTGGCACTACGCAGCAGGCTGAGCGGGTGCGGCAGGACCCTCGCTATTGGCAGCAGCGCTATCGCACGCAATTGCCGGCGATGGTGCCTGCCGCGCAGAGCCGCGACGCCCTGGCTGCGGAACACACTCCCATCGCGATCATGAAAGTTCCGCCCACAAAAAAGAAGAAGGGCGACTGGGCGGAGAGCCTGGGTGCGGGCGGCAGCGTTGGTGCTAGAAATTATCCCGCGAAAATTTCATTTCTTGGCAGCACCGCCAACTGTGGAACGGCCACGCAGCCTGATTTCGTTGTGTACAGCACAGGGCTTGGAGGCTCCCCCACGCAAGCCAGCATTGTGGCTTATGACAATCTTTACACCGGCTGCACTGGCACGGTGCCATCAAGCTATTGGGCCTACAACACCGGCGGGCAGATCCTGACTTCCCCTACTTTCTCTGTCGACGGCACCCAAGTAGCGTTTGTACAAACCAATCTGGGCAACGAGGGAACTTTGGTCTTACTGAAATGGGCGGCTTCTACGACTCAGAGCGTTGGGGCACCGGAAACGCTCCTTCCCGTCCTCTATTCCGCGTATCCAAGTTGCTCGGCGCCCTGCATGACGGAGATCACTCTCTCGGACAATTTATTCGTCCCAACCGACGACACAACCTCTTCAATATTCGTCGACTACACCGGAGACGCGGGTTGGGTCGGCGGCGCGCTCGGCTGGCTGCACAAGATCACCCCGATGTTTAACGGACCGCCGACGGAAGTTCACAGTGGAGGATTTCCCGTCCAGGTGAATCCCAATACCATATCTCTTGCCAGCCCGGTTCACGATCGTGCGTCGGGGGACGTGTTTGTTGGGGATTACAGCGGATACCTATATCGTGTAAGCCCCACGGGCACAATCACTAAATCTGGCCAGTTGGATTATGGCGCTGGCATCGTAGACAGTCCCCAGGTGGATTCCACTGAGGGATTGGTGTATGTCTTCTCATCGAGCGACGGTACGACGAATTGTGTCGGCGGGGTAGCCTGCTCTGCAGTCTTCGTACTCAACTCTAGTTTCAGTAGTGGCTCCGTTGGATCGGAAGTGGCGGTCGGCGCGAGCGTAACTTCTGCATTTACTCCTAACCCTCTGCACGACGGCGACTTTGACAGTACCTACAAAAATTCAGGAGACGCGACCGGCAATCTTTATGTCTGCGGAAACACCGGAGGTCCTCCGATCTTGTACCAAGTTCCCATTTTGCATGGCGCTTTCGGCACGGTAAATCCGGGACCGGTCCTTTCAGAAACTACTACGCCCTGTTCTCCCGTGACCGATATCCTGAATCCAAATGCCACAGGTGGCGCGACGGAGTGGATCTTTCAGAGCTCAGACGCGGATGGAACATCATCTGCTTGTGCCGCTGGAGGATGCATTTTCAATTTCAAGAACACGCCCTGGAAACCTTCGACCTCCTATACGGTGGGCCAAGAGGTTGTGGACAGCAACTTTCAGATTCAGGTCGTGGCGCTTGCATTCGGCGCGTCAGGAACGTCGGCCCCCGCTTGGGGTACGACGGTGGGCGGTCTCACCACAGATGGCTTGGTGTTCTGGCTCGATCAAGGAGTGCAATCCGCCTTTACTCCGGCCGCGTGGGTAGCCGTCCATTCATACAGCACCGATGCGAAGATCCTCGACAGCCACAACAACATCCAGTTGGCAACGGTCGGTGGTACTTCCGGCGGCGCAAGTCCGACCTTTAGCCAAACGGTGGGCGGTACGACGACCGACGGCACCGTAACGTGGACCAACGCGGGCGCAATTGCAACCGCAGCCCTGCCCGCCGCGGGCGGCACGAGCGGAATTATCATCGACAATACCGTTGGCTCGGGAACGCTGGCGGGAACTTCTCAGATATACTTTTCCACTCTAAGCGACCAGACGACTTGTGGGACGGCTAGCAACGTAGGCTGCGCGGTGCAGGCGTCGCAGTCGGGGTTACAGTAGGCGGCGTTACAGTAAACAAGGACGATTATTATGGACATAAAGAACTCATCCAGCGAAGAGCCGCAATCTGCGGCGACCATTAAGAAGCCATACGCGAAGCCGGGCTTTCGCTTCGAACAGGTTTTTGTCACCTCGGCACTTTCCTGCGGCAAAGTTAACCCCACCGACACTAGCTGCAAGGGAATTAACGCAAGTGCATCATGAGACAGGCCGAGGGCGCGATGCCGGATTATGAAAGCGCCGTGAAGTGTGAACTTGCCGGGGAGGTTCTACGCTCGTTTGGCACGCTCCGCTTTCCTGCGATCGGTCGGAGCATGCTTCCGACAATCTGGCCCGGGGACACTTTGGTCGTTGAGCGTGCGGTCCACGATCATGTGCGCGTCGGGGATGTGGTAGTTGTTGGGCGGCAAGGCAAGTTGTGCGCTCATCGTGTCATCAGCACGGCCGGCGATTCTCAGAATCCCCAATGGATTACTCAAGGAGATGCGCTGCCCGTGCCGGATCGCCCCGTGGCCAAGAATGAGTTGCTGGGAAGAGTCTCATACTTGATCCGAGCAGGAAAGTTAATCGCAGTGCCCGCAGAATTGAATGGGGTCAAGCGTCTGACGGCAAAGATCGTTAGCCGCTCCGTTCCGGCGGCGCGCGCACTCGTCTTTCTTCACCGCATGGTTCATATTCCGACGAAATCGGCTCCGGAGGAATCGCTTCCGTGCCCGGACTAGCCGTACAAGTCGAACGCTACAGCGTAGTGATTGCCATCGGTGGCATTCCCGTCCGATTGAACACTACCGACACAGCTTTTCTCGAGCTGCTGCAGAATCGCTATGCCGGTTTCGTCAGCGAGGAAGATTCCACTGAGTACGATTTCGATGTGGAACTGACCCCACCCCCCTTTACCGGTGCTGACACGGATGTTCGAGTAACGTACGGTGCAGGCCGCTGGTTGCTGCGGCGCGGCGATTTCCGCGCTGAGTGGGAACCGGCGACGCGACGCGGCAGCATTCACCAGACCGCGAACCCGTACTCTATCGATGCCGTTCTTCGCATCGTGCACACGCTCGTGCTGGCCAAACAAGGCGGGTTTCTGTTGCACTCCGCCAGCGCGATCCGCAACGGGAAAGCATTTCTGTTTGCGGGAGTCTCGGGAGCCGGGAAGACGACAATCTCACGCCTCGCCCCCGCCGATGCCACACTGCTTACCGACGAGATCTCGTACGTCCGCAAGCACAATGATGACGGTTACGTCGCATTCGGCACGCCTTTCACCGGAGAGTTGGCGAAGCTGGGCGAGAATGCGTCAGCGCCAGTGGCTGCGCTGTATCTGTTGGCGCAGGGTCCGGAGAATCGCATCGATCCCGTGACCGTGGCAGACGCCGGACGCGAATTGCTGGCCAATATGCTCTTCTTCGCCGAGGATCAGGAAATGGTGCACTGGGCATTTCAGGCTGCGTGCGACTTCGTACATCGCGTGCCGGTTCACCGGTTGACATTTGTGCCGGATGCGCGGGTTTGGGAGCTGATCGGATAGATGTTGGGGTAAATAATTGGGTTTGAATATTACGATGAATAGGAAACTCTACGTTGCGCGCAGTCCACGAATCGCAGCCCGCATGCTGGGCGAAGAAATGCTGGTCATGTCCGGCCAGGGTTCGACGCTGTTCACGCTGAATCCCACCGCGACCATTCTGTGGCAGTCGGCCGATGGCGCCACGCCCCTCGATGAAATCGTCGACCGCCGCATCTGCCCCGAATTCGAAGTGCAGCCTGAAGAAGCGCAGCGCGATGCCGAAGCTCTGGCCCAGGATTTGGCGAAACATGGCATCCTTCTGATCTCCGAGCAGCCGATCTCAACCCAATCGATCGCCAAACCCGTCGCGTCTGTGCAACAGCAGGCCCAGGAGAAGGTAAGACCATGAGCGTCCTGCTGCAGGAGATGAGTGAGCGGGCGCTGCGGCTGGGCGTTCCCTTCAGCGCGCAAATCGACCTCACTTACCGCTGTAACGAGCAGTGCATTCACTGCTACCTCGATCACGACGATCACGGCGAGATGACCACCGCCGAAATCAAGAACTTGCTGAAGGAGATGGCCGAGGCTGGAGTCTTCATCCTCACGTTTAGTGGCGGCGAAATTTTTCTGCGCAAGGATTTCTTCGAGATTCTCGAGTGCGCTCGCTCTCTCACCTTCTGCATCAAGCTCAAGACCAATGCTGTGTTAATTCGCGAAGCACAGGCGGCGCGTCTCCGCGATCTGGGCGTGGAGTCGATCCAGATCAGCATCTATTCGCACCGGCCCGAGGTCCATGACGCAATCACGAAAGTTCCGGGTTCGCTGCGGCGTTCGATCAACGCGATTCGTTTTTTGAAGTCGCAAGGTTTGAAGGTCATCATGGCCAATGTCCTGATGACACAAAACATGCAGGACTATAACGGCGTGCGCACACTCGCAGAAGAACTTGGCGCCGAATACACGCTGGATCCGACCATCACGCCGATGATGGACGGAGACCGCTCCGTCCTGGCCCTGAATGCTGGCGAGTCCGCTCTGCGCAATCTGTTTCGCGAAGAAGCTTTCGTGGGCAATGCGGATGAGTTTTGCGCGCCTCCGCCTCCGCCCGATGAAAACAGCCTGGCCGCTTTGCCGTGCAGTGCGGGCCACACTGCCTGCTACGTTTCCCCTTACGGTGAGTTTTATCCCTGCGTACAGTTTCCCTTGTCCTGCGGAAACGTCCGGCAGCAGCGCTTCATCGATATCTGGCGCGACTCTGAGCAACTGAAGGAAGTGCGCTCGATCCGCTTGCGCGATCTTTCCGGCTGCTCCCAGTGTGCGCACGGTTCGACGTGCACTCGCTGTCCAGGCTTGGCCTTCATGGAAGGAAATATGCGCGGCCCCTCCACTGCGGACTGCGAAAAATCCTACGCCCGAACCGGCATTCCTTCGGTAAATCTGCTGGCGCAGAAGCTTGAACAGAAAGAGAAGAAATCAGGGGCACGCCTGGTGCAAATCCAGATCGTGCCCGCGATCACGGGGACAAGACTTTCCAGCCTCGGCATTTCCGTAAATGCAATGGCTTCCTAGCGGACGCAAGTCACGCCCAAAGATCAATGCCGCCACTGTTGCGAAGCAGTGGCGGCATTTTTTCGATTACGAAAAATCAATTCGAAGCAGCAAAACCTCCTACGGAGTTTTGCTTCTAGCCGTGGTGTAAGGGTTCGCGTATTTCAGAACCGTCGCGAGATCGATGCCGCGGATGGTGCCGACGGAATGATAGAGCAGTCCCCAGGAGTCGATCGTGGAATTGTCCGGAAAGATGCAGGCTTCCAGAACCAAGTCAACGCTATGTTTTGTCACCCATCCGCCCCCGGCGGCGGTAGCACCACCGAACAGGTCCGTACCACCCAGTTGCGTGCAATAGTATGAGGCCGGATTGCCATTTCCCTGCCCATTCCACGGGGTTAGGGAGTAATAGGCCAAAGCCGCGAGCGAAGGCTTCGTGGCATAAAGTGTATCCATGGAAACGTGAATCCGAGAGCCGTCTGAAGCCGAAGTGTATTGGCAGAAGTTCTGACTTCCGGAAAGTCGCAGCCAGCCCCCGAATGGACCGTTCGTATTGTAAAAAGGAACGCGGTTTTCCAGCGTGCCGCCGGTCGCGGTGCAATAAGATACTTTAGCGGCTGTAGATGCGTCGCTTTGCGAAGTCGCTGTTTGTGCAGTAGCGTTGAATAAAGTTCCGCTTAAAATCAGAACCGCCGCAATTCCAATCATCTCTCGAACTTTTCGCATACCCGCCCTCCCCAGATTCTGTGATCGAACGATTTACGGAAGCGCGCAAGTCTAACACCCGAGTAGGCTTTGGGGAAGACTTTTTGCAGGTGAGTGGCAGCAGAACCCTTATCCCGCAGGCCGTTTGCTTGGAATGAAAACCGCGGGTCACTTTGATCAGCTCAACCAAAGCCAAGTTCCGAATCTGTTTTCATCCTTTCATCTTCCTTCACACGGCTACTCGTGCGAAATTAGTAGGATGCCTCTGGTCGTTCGGCCATCCCGCATTCACGCCGTGGGTGTCTTCACCACAACCGCGATTCGCAAAGGCGCTCGAGTCGTCGAATATTCCGGACCGCGCCTCACTCCGGAAGAGGCCGACCGAATGTACGAAGACGCGCCCCGCACTTATCTCTATGGCTTGGAGGATGGCAAGTCCATCATCGATGGCGAAGGCATGGGCGCATACCTGAACCATTCCTGCGATCCCAACTGCGAGATCGATGAAGTTAAGAATCGCGTCTGGATTTTTGCGCTCCGAGACATTTCTGCCGGTGAGGAACTGCTCTGGGACTACAACCTCTATGATGACGATGATCCCGCGCCCTGCCACTGCGGCTCGCCTAAGTGCCGCGGCACAATGTATTCGCGCGAGTGGATGGCCAAGCTGCGCCGCAAAGCGCAGAAGAAGAAATCAGGACGGGAAAAGCCCATCAATAAATAATGGTGGCTAAATCTTTTCCTACTGCACCGTGATCAAAACGCCGCCGCCACCGGCTCGCGCAGCGTAATCTTCTCGTCCTCTTCTTCGTCCCGTATCGCGGTATGAGTTTTCGCGACCAGCATATAGATGGACGGCACCACAAACAAGGTGAAGATCGTGCCGATAATCATGCCGCTTACCAGCATGATGCCGATGCTGTTGCGCGCTCCGGCGCCGGGTCCCTTGGCGAGAACCAGCGGGAAGTGGCCGAACACTGTGGCCGCGGTCGTCATCAGGATCGGACGCAGCCGGGTACTTGCGGCGCCGATGATTGCTTCGAGCTTAGTGTGCCCGCTTTCCTGCAAGTGGTTCGCGAATTCCACAATCAGAATTCCGTTCTTTGCGATCAGGCCGACGAGAGTGATCAGACCCACCTGACTGTAGATGTTGAGCGTGGTGAAGCCTAGGAACGAGAACATTAACGCGCCGGAGATGGCCAGCGGCACTGAGCCGGCGAGAATGATGAAAGGATCGCGGAAGCTCTCGAACTGCGCCGCGAGCACAAGGTAGATCAGGATCGCCGAAAGCAGGAACATGCCGAGGAACTTGCTGCCCTCGACGCGCAGCTGGCGCGATTCGCCGGCGTAATCCACAGTAAAGCCCTGCGGAAGAATTTGTTTGGCTTGATTCTCCAGAAACGTAAGCGCCTGATCGAGAGAGACATTCGGCGGAATTACGCCCTGAATACGCACGGCGTTCAACTGCTGAAATTTATTCAGCGAGCGCGGTTCCGTCGTGGTCTTCAGCGTGGCGAAGGTAGAAAGCGGCACAAGTTTGTCAGCCGATCCCTTCACATAAATTTGCGAAAGCTGATCGGCCGTAAGGCGTTCCGCGCGCTGAACCTGCGGGATGACTTTGTAACTGCGTCCTTGAATGCTGAACCGGTTGACGTAGTTTCCTCCCAGCATGGTGGAGAGATCCGTCCCGGCCTGGCTCAAATCCACGCCCTGCGAGCGCAGCTTGTCGCGATCGAAAACCACTTCCGTCTGCGGCTGGTCAAACTTCACGTCCGTGTCGGCAAAGATGAACAGGCCGCTGGCCATGGCTTTCTGCGCGATTTTTTCTGCGAGCTGGCTGACCTGCTCGGGCTCAGCTGACGAAGCAATTACAAAATCCACGGGGAAGTTGCCGCCTCCGGGCAGAGGTGGAGGCGTCAAAGGAATCACGCGAATGCCGGCAATCTTCGACAGTTTCGCAGACGATTCCACGAGCAGTTGCTGCGTGGTTTTTTTGCGCTCGCTCCAGGGCTTAACCACCATTCCTCCGAAGCCGCCGCCGGGATTCGTGATCTGAAAGAGACTGTCACTCTCAGGGAACGAGTGGTACACGTCGTACACTTCGTTGGCGAACAGGTTGGTCTGGTCGAGTGTGGCGTTGGCTGATGCCTGAATCACGCCGAACACAACTCCCTGGTCCTCTTGCGGCGCGAGTTCGCGTTGCGAAAACATGTAGAACGGGATCATGAGCAGGGCCACGATCACCCACACCGTCAGCACGACCGGGCGATAGTTCAAAGTGCCGGTCAGCAGCCGGGTGTAGACGCGCCGCACCCACTCGAATCGCCGATTCACAATGCCGGCAAATCCACGATCAGTATCGCCGGCGCGGAGCAACTTCGAACCCATCATCGGGGACAACGTCAGCGCCACAATGCCGGAGACGGTGACTGCGCCCGCCAGCGTGAACGCAAATTCACGGAAGAGCGATCCGGTTAATCCACCCTGGATGCCGATTGGCGCGTAGACGGCGGCCAGTGTAATGGTCATCGCGATAATCGGCCCGACCAGTTCCCGCGCGGCGTCTTCCGCGGCCCGGAACGGCGTCTTCCCCATCTGCAAATGGCGTTCCACGTTTTCCACCATCACGATGGCGTCATCGACCACCAATCCGACGGAAAGTACGATGGCCAGCAGTGTCAAAAGATTGATGGTGAAGCCGGCTACAAGCATCAGAAAGACTGCGCCGATCAGTGACACTGGAATGGCAACAATCGGAATGAGCACCGAACGGAACGAACCCAGGAAAAGGAAGATAACAATGACGACAATGATCAGCGTTTCAGTAAGCGTGTGTAGAACTTCGTTGATTGCATCCTGAATGTATGCCGTCGAGTCATAAGGAATGCCTAATTTCATTCCCGCCGGCAACTGCTCCTGAATGGCGGGAAGCGTCTTGCGCACCTCTTTGATTACATCCAGCGAATTTGCCGTGGGAAGAACCCAGATCCCCATGAACGTGGCGGTTTCACCATTGAAGCGCACATCCTGGTCATAATTTTCCGCACCCAGTTGCACGTCGGCGATTTCGCCAAGGCGGACGACAACGCCGTTTTCCTGCTTGATGACCATTTGCTTGAAGTCATCCGGCGTGCGCAGATCGGTGTTCGCAATCAGATTTACGGAAACCATCGAGCCCTTGGTGCTGCCCAGCGCTGACAGGTAGTTGTTCTTCGAAAGAGCGTCGTGGACGTCGGAGGGTGAAACGCCGCGGGCAGCCATCTGATCGGGCTTGAGCCAGATACGCATGGCGAAAGTCCGGTTGCCGAGGATATCGGCGCGCTGCACACCGCTGACCGCGCTCAGTTTGGGCTGCACCACGCGGGTGAGATAGTCAGTGATCTGGTTCTCATCGAGATCTTTCGCCGAAAACCCGATATACATCGCGGCGAACTGCTGGTCCGCCGTTTGCAGATCGATCACCGGCACCTGCGCCTCGGGCGGCAAGTCGTTTTTCACCGTCGCGACCTTAGCCTGGATCTGCGTGAGGGCCGCATTTGTGTCGAAGTTCAACTTCAAGTGAACGATAATCGTGCTTAGGCCTTGAGCGCTGGTCGACTCCATGTAGTCGATGCCGTCGGCGCTGGCAATCACGCGCTCCAGCGGTGTAGTGATGTATCCACGCACCAGGTCGGCGTTCGCGCCGACGTATACCGTGGTGACCTGAACGAGAGAAATGTCGCTGCGGGGATATTGCCGGACGCTGAGCGACCGGACAGCCTGGAGACCGGCGATCAGAATGACGAGATTTACCACCATCGCCAGAACCGGACGCCTGACAAATAGATCAGTGAACTTCATGCGTGCTCCTCGCTCGGTCTCTCGTTAAGATCAAGCCTCTTCTGACTTCTTTAGCTCTCTTCAGGTTTCGGATTGGGGCTGTTCGAAGGTTTTACGGCGTTGTTCACTTCGACCGGAGCAGCGTTACGGAGTCGGAAGACTCCCGCGCTGACCACTTCGTCGCCGGGATTCAACCCGGAGGTGATCGCAACCTGATCGCCCTTGTTGCCCTCGATCTTGACGATCTGCTGGCGGACACCGCGATAGGTCTTACCGCTCTTCGGATCCTTCATGTCGGTCACAACGTATACGGAATCACCATAAGGCGCATAGTTGATAGCCGATGCTGGCAAGGGAATCACGTTGCGCGGCTGGCCCAACGGCAACTCGACTTGCACATACATGCCGGGACGCAGCTTCCCGCCCGGATTCTGCAGTGTGGCCTGGATCTGGATGTTGCGGGTCTGCTCGTTGATCACCGAATCCAGCGCCGTAATCTTACCGCCGAATCCCACGCCGGGAAGGTCGGCGTTCGTGACGCGAAGATTGCGCCCGATTTTCATCTTCGGCGTATCTTGCTGCGGCACGCCGAAGTTCACATAAATAGGGTTCAAGGCCTGCAGCGAAACGATTGCTTGTCCGGCGGCCAGGTATTGGCCAAGGCTGATCTGGCGAATCCCGAGAATCCCCGAGAACGGAGCATGGATCGTTTTCCGCGCGATGGCAGCTTTGATGTCGCCAACCTGCGCTTCGGTAGCCTTCTGCTGCGCCGCGGCATTGTCGTATTCCGACTTGGAAATGACGCCCGCTTTAACCAGTTCCTCCGAGCGCCCATATTGAATGCGGGCCAAGTCGCGCTGGGCCTCAAGGTTGGCCAGTTGCGCCTTTTCCTGGCGGATGTCGAGTTCGACCAGAATGTCTCCTTCATGAATCGACTGGCCAGATTCGAAGTGAATCTTATCGACGGTTCCGGGCAGGTCCGCGCTCACCGTGACCCCTTGAATTGCGGCCGCAGTCCCGATCACAGATAAGGTAGAAGGCCACGTCTCACTCTTGGCGACTACTGTGGTGACGGCGGTGGGCGGCATCTGGAAGCTGGCGCCCATCGCGATGGCAGCCTCGACCTGACGGTATTTTAGAAAACCGAGGCCACCGATGAGTGCCACCATCAGCACCAGCATGATAATCATTCGTTTCGCCATATATTCTCCGGACAGGAAACAAAATAACAGGTATTTGTGGGGGTTACAAAGCAGCGTGGAGCCCCGTGTAAATGATTTAAATATGGATTTCCCGAATTGACGAAAGGATTCAAACTCATGGGGCAGTTTGTTCGATTTTTGTTTGGGTGAAAGTCTGCCACCAGTCCGCCCTGCCGCATTTCCTTTATCTTTACCCAAATTTGGCTTCTAGTTACCTATTCCACGACGCTGTCATCCTGAGCGAAGCCGTTTTTCAGGCGTAGCGAAGGATCTCTCGCTCAACCGGCCCAACGCGTAAGCCTAGCTGCAGACCGATTTCGCTCTTCTTGCAAGTTAGACGAACGGGAACCTCGGAAGTCGACAAAGGGGGCTCAATATTTGTTTTGTTAATGGCGAGCCGGGGCTCTTACGAGGTCTGCTAGATTATTCAATATGCCTCCGGCGCCCACTCAGCCCACCCGCAACTTCGCTAGCGACAATAACGCTGGTATACATCCCGAAATTCTCGAAGCTATCGCGCGTACCAACCAAGGCCACGTAATCGCCTATGGCGACGACCCTTACACGCGTTCGGCCGTCAAGAAGTTCGAGGAGCATTTCGGGGCAGACATCGCAGTTTTTTTCACCTTCAACGGGACCGGCGCGAACGTCCTGGGCCTGCAAGCCCTGACCCAGTCTTTTCACTCGATACTGTGCAGCGACTATGCTCACATTTACGTCGACGAATGCGGCGCGCCCGAGAAACATACTGGTTGCAAGCTGCTTCCACTGCCGCAACAGGACGGCAAGATCAGTCTGGATTCCGTCCGCCACGCTTATCACGGCGTCGGCGACCAGCACCACTCCCAGCCCCGCGTCATCTCGATTACGCAATCCACGGAAATGGGAACCGTCTACCAACCGGAAGAAATCAAAGCCCTTGCCCATTTTGCCCACGAACATGGCATGTTCCTGCACATGGATGGCGCGCGCATCGCCAATGCCGCCGCCTCGCTCGGCCAAACCCTCCGCCAATCCACTCGCGATCTGGGCGTGGACGTGCTTACTTTCGGAGGCACCAAGAATGGAATCATGGGCGGCGAGGCGGTGGTATTCTTCCAGCCCAAACTGAGCCAGGACTTCCTCTTTCTGCGTAAGCAGAATATGCAGCTCGCGTCGAAGATGCGCTTCATCGCCGCTCAATTCGAGGTTTTGCTCACCAACGATCTCTGGCATCGCAGTGCCGAGCACGCCAACCGCATGGCTCGCCTGCTTGAAAAAGAAATCAGCCGCATTCCAGAAGTCAAAGTTGTGTGGAAGGTTGAGGCCAACGGAGTTTTTACTCAGATCCCGCGCCACTCCATCGAGAAGATCAAGCAACATTATTACTTCTATATGTGGGTCGAGGAGGAATCGATCGTGCGCTGGATGTGCTCGTTCGATACCACAGAAGACGACATCCACGCTTTCATAAAGGTGATGGCAGAGGCGGTAAAGGGGTGACGGACGTTACCCTAACTACGCTTTTGACGGTTGCTTTTTACCCCGCCTTTGACTAAATTTACCATTCTCTCTTCGTGTGCGTTTAGATTGACCACTCGCTCCCAGGAGTTACGATGAACCGGAAGTGGTTCAGCATTGCCGCACTGATGATTGTCGCGATTTCGCTGCTCAGCGTTTCCAGTTGCGGCGACCCGCAGGAATTGGTGTCGATCCAGATTGAGCCGGGGTCGGAGACTTTCGGCCAGGCAGATATTCCCGTCATTCAGGACAAAGGACTGCAGGCGCAGTTGACTGCGCTAGGAACTTACATTCACCCGCCGGTGACCAAAGATATTACGAATCAAGTAACCTGGGCCTCGAACGAAACTCAGATAATGACCGTCACCCCCGGAGGCCTGATCACTGCAACGGGGGCCGTTTGCGGGGGCGCTCTCATCACTGCCACCGTCCAAACTAATGCTGACGCCTCGGGCGTGTCATCGTCCGGGGCCGTAGTCTCGGGCAATATGATCGCGACCGTGACTTGTTTCACAGGAACGGGGCCTACCATTACCATAAATTTTGCGGGTTCTGGCACCGGGACAATTTCCAGTTCGCCCGCTGGTTTGGGTTGCGCAGCAACCCCTGGCGGTTCCTGTACCGGAAGCTTTCCAACGGGGACAGATGTCACTTTGACGGCCGTGCCGAATGGCACCTTCGGAGGCTGGGCGGGATGCGATATCGATTCAGGAGCAACATGCGTCCTCCAGAATTTGATTAGCAACGTTACGGTTACGGCCACCTTTAACTAGACTGGTGAACGGCGCGGAATGGTGGCCGCAGCTTTGGTCTACTGGTCTCTCAAAAGAGTATCCAGCGTTGGCTTGTATTTTTCCGGCTTTTTCTTTTTCGCAATCACGATCTTCTCCGCCGGTGGTGCACCTACGCGCTCTCGCGCCAGCTCCTTCACGGCCTGCACCGCGCGAAACGTTTTCACCTTTTTCTTACGCACCATTTTCCTGAGCACCCCGATATCCATGTTGCCATAGCTTTGTCCCCCGCAAAACTGTAATAATTGTGTTTCATGGTCGGATCCGGGCGGCGCATCGTAAAGGTTGTGCTCGTCCAACGACTAGCGACAAACGACCTACCTATGGAAGAACGCGATTTTTTCGACGAACGCACAGAAAAGAAGCCAGCAACCTTAAATTGTCCCCACTGCCACCAGCCCGCCGAGTACGAAGTCACCTGGGTGGTGCGCACCAAGAAACGCCAACTCGCCGGACGCGCCGACGAGCGCGACCGCGCCCGCTTTGCAAAAGCTCGCTCCTACATGCTGCGCAAAGACGACCTGATGGCCTGCAAGAATATGCGCTGCCGCAAACGGTTTGAAATCTCGGGAGTGCAGTCGGTGGTCTTCACCGAGTAGGCGCGAGGAGTAGCGGCATGAGCTATTGCCCTTTTAAACTCGGCCAGCGCGTGGTGTTTACCCCGAATCAGCACGCAATCGGCTGGACGTACCCAAGTTTTGATCGACTTAGGCTTAAGCCAGGCGATGCTGGAACGATCACTAGAATTGAAAACGACGATTATCTTTTCCTAGATGATGAGCGCGGTGGTTTCCACTGGGAATGTTTTTCGCCTGCTGATCAAGATGATAATTTCAAGACTGCCCACCACCCTTCTTGATCGCTAAGTGCTAATTGCCAACTGCTCATTTATACTGACCAGTTTGCCGTAACCTTTGGAAGCCACAAAGGCTAAGGAGTTAAGTTTTGAAAATCCTGGTTTGCATGAAGCAGGTGCCGCAGAAAGATGCGCCGCTCAAGCTCAACGAAACTGCCGCCTGGATCCGCGAAGACGTCTCCTATGAAGTGAATGAGCCTGACGCCTACGCGCTCGAAGAAGCTTTGCGTCAAAAAGAAAAGCACGGCGGAGAAGTCGTGGTCATCACCTCCGGCCCGGCCCGCGCCCAACAGGTGCTGCGGGAAGCTCTCGCCAAAGGGGCCGACCGCGCCATACATCTCGAAGACAACGCTTTCGTTGGACTCGACGCCTTTAATACGGCGAAAGCTTTCGCAGCCGCCATCAAAGACGAAACCTTCGATCTGATCTTCACTGGCCTGCAATCCGACGATTACGGCTACGCGCAAACCGGCGTCATCCTCGCCGAACTGTTGGGCTGGCCTCACGCCACCATCATTATGCAGATTGAAAAAAACGACTCCGGCATTCGGGTAAAGCGCGAACTCGAAGCTGGATTCTTCCAGTTCGTCGATATGCCGCTACCCGCCGTGCTTACCATTCAGTCCGGCATCAACAAGCTGCGCTATGCCACGCTGATCGGCATTAAGCAAGCCAAGAACAAGCCGCTGCGAAAGGTGGCGCTCGCCGAAGTGCAGTCGGCAATCGGCGAAAACCTGCAGAAAATAGAGCGCCTCTACGTACCGCAGAAAACGAAGAAGACCGAGCACATCGAAGGCTCGCCAGCGGAGATTGCAAAGAAGCTGGTGGATAAACTGCGCAACGAACTGCGCGTACTGTAAATGCGCGTGTAGGGACAGCCGCCCTCGGCTGTCCGCCGGGCGAAGCCCGGAATTATTTTCACCTGAGGATTAAGTGACGTGACTCTTTCTTCCCAATCACCGCCCTCCCAGAGTTGGAGTGCGGCCAACTATGCGGCCAACGCCCACTTCGTGCCGGCGCTCGGGCAGCCTGTGTTGGATTTGCTCCAGCCGCAGCCCGGCGAGCGCATTCTCGATCTGGGTTGCGGAGATGGAATCCTCACTGAAAAACTGGTCGCACTCGGTGCCAAAGTGATCGGCGTCGACAGTTCTCCAGACATGATCGCCGCCACACGCCTGCGCGGGATCAATGCGAGAATCATGGACGCCAGATCGCTGACGTTTGAGAAGGAATTCGATGCCGTCTTTTCTAATGCCGCGCTGCACTGGATAAAGGATGACCCGGACGCACCGATCACTGGCGCATTCCGCGCCCTGGTGCCCGGAGGAAGGTTCGTTGGGGAAATGGGTGGCCACGGTTGCGTCAGCGCAATTACCGTTGCACTGATGGTCGCACTTGAGCGCCGGGGCATCCCCAATGCAGCTTCGTGGATTCCGTGGTATTTCCCGACCGTCGACGAATACGAAATCCGTCTGCGGCGGGCCGGGTTTGTGCCGCAGAGTGTGCAATTGATTCCCCGTCCCACGCCGCTGCCAACCGGAATGCGCGGGTGGTTAGCGACCTTCGCCAATCCATTTTGCGCCGCGCTTGCGCAGAGTGAGCAGAACGATTTTCTAGATGAAGTTACAGCTTTGCTGAAACCTGTTCTATGTGATTCACAGGGGCGCTGGACCGCGGACTATATGCGCCTTCGCTTTGCGGCGATCAAGACCTGAGCCACGGAGCGGATCACGTCGTCCCACAAGGACGGCACCAGAAATATAGCTCTTGAAGGATCAAATGTCTGACACAATCCTGGTAGTCGTCGAACAACGCGAAGGCAAACTGAACCGCGTCTCCTGGGAGACCATCACCGCAGGCCAAGCTATCTCCGCGGCCACCGGCTGGACTCTCGAAGCCGCCGTCGTCGGAGGCAGTGCATCCACTCTTGCGGCAGAAGTCGCGCCCAAAAAAGTGGCCAAGGTCTACGCCGTCGAATCGCCCAAGCTCGAACCTTACACGCCCGATGCCTTCGCCGCCTCTCTGAAACAACTACTCACGACGAAGCAGCCGAAACTCGTGCTGATGCCGCACACTTATCAGGTGCGCGACTTCGTCCCCAAACTCGCTACCGCCATGGGACGAACCGTCATCAGCGACTGCATCGGCTTCAAATACGAAAATGGCAAGCTGGTCTTCACCCGCCAGATGTTCCAGGGCAAATTCGCCGCCGATGTCAGCTTCACTAGCGATGCTCCGTGGTTTGCCACTTTCCAGAACGGAGCTTTTCGTGGCGACAAAGCCGAGGCAGGCGCGAACGCAGCGCCCATCGAAACCGTAACTGCCGAAATTGCCGACGGGCTCGTCCGAAACAAACCGCAGGAAGTTTTCAAAGAAGCTAAGCAAGCCGTCGACCTGACGCAAGCCGAAATCATCGTCTCAGTCGGTCGCGGCATCAAGGAACAGAAAAACATCGAGATCGCCAAGCAACTAGCCGACGCTCTCGGCGGAGACCTAGCCGCCTCGCGCCCCATCTGCGACAATGGCTGGCTTCCCATGGATCGCCAGATTGGATCATCCGGTCAGACGGTCGCACCCAAGCTCTATTTAGCGCTCGGCATCAGCGGCGCCATTCAGCATATCGTCGGCATGAAAGGTTCGCGCACTATCATCGCGGTGAATAAAGATTCGGAAGCGCCGATCTTCGAGATCGCCGATTACGCAATCGTCGGCAATTTGTTCGACATTGTGCCGCCGCTGACTGAGGAAGTGAAGAAGGCAAAAGCTGGAGGCTAAATCAGCCACGGATTTGCACGGATCACAGTGCCTTGTTGTTAATCCGTGGTGATCCGTGAAAATCCGTGGCAAGCGTTTTTATGCTGATCTTCCGCAAACCCATCGCAGGCATCGAACGCCCGCAAATGCCCGCCGACGTTGTCATCGTCGGCGGCGGTCCGGCAGGCATGGCATGCGCGCTGCGCTTGTCGCAGTTAATCGATCAGCACAACGCCGCGCATCCCGACTCCCAGCTCAGCAAAGAAAATATCTATGTCCTCGAAAAAGCCCGGGAGATCGGCCAGCATTGTCTCTCCGGCGCATTGCTCGATCCCCGCTCCATGCGCGAACTTCTCCCCGGATTCGAAAAAGAAGCTCCGCTCGATGCTGAAGTCACGAAGGAAGCTGTTTACTTCCTCACCGAGAAAAGCAAATTCAAGCTTCCCATCACGCCGCCTCCTCTGCGCGATCATGGCAACTACGTGATCTCGTTGAATCGCTTCGTCAAGTGGCTGGGCGGCAAAGTGGAAGAGACGGGCATCACCATCTTCACCGGATTCGCCGGCTCCGAGCTTTTATTCGACGGAAACCACGTCACCGGCGTTCGCACCGACGACAAGGGCGTCGACAAAGAAGGCCATCCGAAATCCAACTTCGATCCGGGCTACGACCTCAACGCCAAAGTCGTCATCCTCGCCGAAGGCCCGCGCGGATCTTTAACTAAACAGCTAATCCAGAAATTTGATCTCGCGAAAAATTCCAACCCGCAAACCTACGGCGTCGGAGTGAAAGAACTCTGGGAAGTTCCTTCCGGACGCATCGCCAAAGGCGAAGTCATCTATACCATGGGGTGGCCGCTCACCACCAAAGAATACGGCGGGGCATGGATTTACGGCGGCAAAGACAACGTCGTCTCCCTCGGCTTCGTCACCGGACTCGACTACCCCGACCCGCGCCTTGATCCGCAGCGCGTGTTGCAGGATTTCAAAAAGCATCCCTTCGTCGCGAAGCTGCTCGAAGGCGGCAAGATGATTCGCTATGGCGCCAAGTCTCTGCCTTACGGCGGTTGGTGGGCGATTCCGCCCGTGGCTGGCAACGGCTGGATGATCGTCGGCGACTCCGCTGGCTTCTTAAACTCCGCGCGCCTCAAGGGAATTCATCTTGCCATCAAAAGCGGCATGCTGGCCGCCGAAACTGCGTTCGAAGCGCTCGCGAAGGAAGAATACTCCTACGAAACTCTAAGTGGATATCCGGGACGAGTCAATGCGAGCTGGATCAAAGACGAGCTCTGGAAAGTTCGCAACATGCACCAGGGCTTCGAGCATGGATTCTACGCCGGCATGTTCCACACTGCCCTGCAAATGCTCACCGGCGGACGCGGCCTGCGCAACCGTTATCCAGCCAAGGCCGGCTACGAGCACATGCGCAAGCTCGCCGACTTGCCCGCCGACGGCGGCAACGAAGCCCACCTGCTCGGCCCCGCAAAAGGCGACGGCAAACTCACTTTCGACAAGCTTACCGATCTCTATCACTCCGGCACCAAGCACGAAGAAGACCAGCCCGCGCATCTGGTTATCGACGACACGAACATTTGCAACACGCGCTGCGTGAAAGAATTCGGCAGCCCCTGCCAGAATTTTTGTCCCGCGAACGTCTACGAAATGGTCGACGACGCCAGCCAGCCCAACGGCAAACGCATCAGCCTGAACCCCTCGAATTGCGTGCACTGCAAAACCTGCGACATCGCCGACCCCTACCAGATCATCACCTGGGTTCCACCGGAAGGTGGCGGCGGGCCGAACTATGACGGCATGTGAGATGGCCTCTGCGTCTTTTAGTGGAAGCTTTATATCGATTTGGGCTACTGTCTTTGGCCGAGTATGGACATGATTGCTCGCGGATTGCGGCGACCGTGCAGCACAGCGATGACAAGAAGCGGATTTTCATCGGGTGCGTACGCGATCAGGTAGTCTCGCACCGCCTGAAAACGTAGTGGCCGCGTGGTGAGATCGGGCCGCTGGTGGCCCTGATAGGGAAACGGTACGAGCTTGCCGATGGTGTCGTATATCTCTTCGCGGATGCGATCCGCCGTCAATATTGTCGGATGCGATGTACTCCCATGCCTCATCGAGGTCGTTATATGCCTCCGGATGGAGGACGAACCTCTTCATCGATCCTGATTACGGCGAAGTTCGCTCTTGCGGCGTAAATTGGCGAAAGCTTCTTCACCGTCGACCGGCTTGACGCGGCCGCTCTTGATGTCGTCATAACGGCTATCGAGCATTTCCCGGGTCTCGGTCAACTCTTGTAAGTATCCGGCCATCGCGTCTTCGACCAGTTCGCCGGGAGCGCGTCCGGTTTTCGCGGCGAGTTCCTGAAGGCGGGATTCGGTTTCGGGGCGGAGATGGACTTCCATGGGCGTAGTTTACACTAGGGCAGGTTTTGTCTCTCCGAGCGAAGCAAGGAATCTGCTTCTCCGCGTCATGGGCACGCAGCCGACGCCCGCAGTACAATCGCATCGTGACATTGGCCCGGACATCATGCGAGGCTCTAGCTAGATGACTCGTCGCATGATCCAGTTTGCAGTATTTCTAGCGGGTGTGCCTGCTTTTGCCCAACAATCTCCCATCCCGACCACCGGCTACCCCGGTCTCGATCAATATCGCGCCTCGCGCATCCCCATCTATACCGACGACTTCGGGGAACTGAAACGCTATCGCGAAGCCGACGCCGCGCTTGCCGCATCCACTCCAAGCGAAAATCGAGTGATTTTCATCGGCGACTCCATCACCGACTACTGGAAGTTGGCGGATTATTTTCCCGGGAAGCCTTACCTCAATCGCGGTATCGACGGACAGACCACGCCGCAAATGCTGGTTCGCTTTCGTCAGGACGTAATTGATCTGCATCCCAAGGTGCTTGTCGTATTGGCCGGAACCAACGATGTTGCCGGGGTCACCGGGCGCACGCGCGATGAAGATATCGAGGCCAACTACGCGTCCATGGCCGAGTTGGCGAGAGCGCACAAGATTCATGTGGTCTTTTCGTCTCTGCTTCCGGTCTACAACTACACCGAGGATGCGAAAGAATCTTTCGCTTTGCGTCCGTCAGAAAGAATCCTGGCGCTGAATCGCTGGCTCAAAGATTACTGCTCGAAGAACGGCTTCGTGTATCTCGATTATTTTTCGGCGCTGGTCGATGATCGCGGCATGATGAAGCGCGATTTATCGGATGATGGGCTGCACCCAAACGCCGCCGGATACAAGGCCATGGCTCCGCTGGCGGAGAAGGCGATTGCGCGAGCACTCGCGAGCCAACAATAATCGCTGTGCATGATCGCCTTGCATGATCTCCTTAGTAAGATGGACCTCATTTCGAACCTCGGAGATAATTGCATGAAGTCACCACGCGGCCTATGGATGCTGGCGCTGATCTTTTTCTTTACTGCTTCCACCTTCGCGCAGCAAACCGCACAGCCGACGCCGCCGGCGCAACCGCCAATCCCTTCCACGGGCTTCGCCGGTCTCGATCAATACCGCGCCCGCCGCATCGCCGTCTTCTTCGACGACTTCGGTCAACTCGGCCGCTACCGCGAAGCCAATGCCGCGCTCAAGCCACCGGCGCCAGGTGAGAACCGCGTCGTCTTCTTCGGCGACTCCATCACCGATATCTGGCATCTCGACGAATATTTTCCCGGCAAGCCGTACCTCAACCGCGGCATCGGAGGGCAGACCACGCCGCAGATGCTGATCCGCTTCCGCCAGGATGTGATCGATCTTCATCCCACAGCCGTGCTCATTCTCGCCGGCACCAATGACATTGCCGGCAATACCGGCCCCATGCGCCTCGAAGATATTGAGGCCAACTATGCTTCGCTGGCCGAACTGGCGCGCGCGCACGATGTCAAAGTGATCTACGCGTCGGTGCTTCCGGTCCACAACTACACGGAGAAATCAAAAGATTTCTTTGCGCAACGCTCGCCCGAAAAAATTCTCGAGCTCAATCGCTGGCTGCAAAACTACTGTTCGTCTTCGACCAGTGGAAGGAAGAATTGTTATTACCTCGACTACTTCAGCGCCCTGGTCGACGACAAAGGCCTCATGAAAAAAGATCTCGCCGACGACGGCTTGCACCCCAATGCCGCGGGGTTCAAGGTCATGGCCCCGCTGGCGGAAGCGGCGATTGAAAAGGTACTGACTGCCAAGCCGTAGGCGGCCAGCCTATCGGGACGTTTTATGGAACCAGCCGGAGAGAGAAGCCTTTGAAGGACGGCTACAAACTAGGACCCTACACAATCCTCGCACCGCTCGGTGCGGGCGGAATGGGTATTGTTTACCGCGCCCGTGATGAGCGCCTGGAACGCGATGTCGCCATCAAAGTCCTTCCTCCCGGCCTGCTGACTGACGAAGTCGCCCGTAAACGTTTCCGTAAAGAAGCTCTCGCCTTGGCCCGGCTCAGCCATCCCAACATTGGAGCCGTTTATGACGTGGGCGAGCAGAACGGCGTGGATTATCTCGTCATGGAGTATCTTCAGGGCCAGTCGCTGGCGGAGAAACTGAGGTCGGGCCCGCTTGCGAACAAGGAAGCTTTGTCACTCGGTCTGGGGATCGCTGCCGCCTTGGAGGAAGCACACGAGCAAGGTGTCATCCATCGGGACCTGAAGCCCGCGAATATTATCGTCAGCCCCAAGGGTCATGCCAAAGTTCTGGACTTCGGCCTCGCGAAGTTGCTCGCCCAGGCAGGCCCCGAAGACCCTACGCAGTCCTTCACAGAGACGAAAGGGCTTGCCGGCACGCCACAATACATGTCTCCCGAGCAAGCCGAGGGAAAGACCATCGATTCCCGCACTGATTTGTGGAGTCTCGGAACGGTTCTCTACGAATCTCTGGCCGGTCGGCCGCCTTTTGTGGCAGGCAGCAGCCTGGCCATTCTTCGCGCGGTAACGGAGGAAACTCCAAAGTCGCTGCGAGAGATGCGAGCGGACATTCCCGAAGATACTCACCGCGTCGTTACCCGTGCCCTCGAAAAAGATGTGTCAAAGCGCTATCAGTCGGCTTCCGAGATGGCTGGCGACCTGTCCGCAGCGTTGGCGCGGATAAGCGCTTCGGAGCAATCATCTGCGGACAAAAGTCTAAGGGTGTCGCCGATATATGCCATTTCATCCGCAATCTCGATCGGCCTTCTTCTCATGTTAGGAGTGTGGTTTTACCTGCGATCTGAAAAGCGTCATTGGGCGCACGAGACCGCAATCCAGGGAATCGCCCACCTCAATGCTGCGAATCAACATCTCGCGGCATATCTTCTGTTGGAAAAGGCAGAGAAGTACTTGCCGGGCGATCCGCAGCTCGCACAAATTGCCGCGGAAGATACCAACCCAGTTTCAATCACATCTTCCCCTTCCGGAGCTACTGTCGAGATTCAGGATTATTCGTCCACGGACAACGCCTGGCACAGTTTGGGCATGACGCCTCTGCAGGAGATCAGGATCCCCAAAGGCTACTTTCGCTGGAGGGTCTCAAAACCGGGGATGCGGGAGTATCTCGCGGCACCGTTTATTTCCGCCGAGATGAATTTTGCTTTGGATGCAGCTCAGCAGGCTCCGGAAGGCATGGTTCCCGCAGGCGGCCGATGGGCCGACTTTATTGGCTTCATCGGATGGCTCGGACCTTACGATCTGCCTCCTTACTTCATGGACCGCTTCGAAGTAACCAATCGCCAGTTCCAGCAATTCGTTGACGGCGGCGGATACCAAAGGCGCGAGTACTGGACTGAGAAATTTCTGAAGAACGGCAGCGAACTGAACTGGGACCAAGCCATGCTTTTGTTCCGCGATGCCACCGGACGCGCAGGGCCCGCAGCCTGGCAGGGCGGGCATTATCCCGAAGGACAGGCGGACTTTCCGGTTTCAGGCGTCAGTTGGTACGAGGCTTCTGCCTATGCCGTGTTTGCGGGCAAGAGCTTGCCTGTCTTGTCCCAGTGGTTCCAGTCAGCGCCGCCGGAAGCCGCCTCCTATGTCGTCCTCGCCAGCAACATATCGCGCTCCAGCCTTGCGCCGGTGGGTGCATTCAAAGGATTGGGTCCGTTTGGCACTTACGATATGGCGGGCAACGTCAAGGAATGGATTGCGAACTCGTCGGGCGACGATGTCCGCTTGATTCTTGGCGGAGCATGGAATTCGCAAACCTATATGTACTCCGATCCCGAAGCCCTCTCGCCTTTTGACCGTTCGTCCGGGAACGGTTTCCGCTGTGTTCGAAATGTCGCCCCATTGCCGGTTGAGGCCACCCGTCCCATTAAGCCCTTTGTCCGCGACTTTTCCAAGATGAAGCCGGCACCGGACGCGGTTTTTCAGGCCTACCAGGCGATGTACGCCTACGACAAAACACCTTTGAACGCGAAGGTGGAGGGAGTTGTGCAGGACACCGCCGACTGGCGCAAGGAAAAGATCACCTTCGATACTTCCTATAGCGGCGAACGAATGACCGCATATCTTTTTCTGCCGAAAAATGTCCGGCCTCCCTATCAGACAGTCCTGTTTTTTCCTAGCGCCAGAGTGCTTCTGCTGGCGCCCGACAGCAATACCCTCGGCGATATTCAGTTCTTTGACTACATCATCCAAAGCGGCCGTGCGGTATTGTATCCGGTCTATCAGGGCACTTACGAGCGGCAAGTCAAGTTTTCGCTACCCGCTGCTTCGCAGAGTATGGTGCTCACAACGCAACGTTTTAAGGATGCCGCCCGTTCCCTGGATTACCTGGAAACCCGCTCTGATATTGATAAAAATAAGCTTGCCTACCTCGGCGTAAGCATGGGTTCGGCAGAGGGCGTAATTTACACAACACTTCTTCAGGACAGGCTCAAGACTGCGGTCTTCCTGGATGGCGGCTATTTCCTGGATACGCCTCCCGCGGGAGGAGATCAGGCCGATTTCGCTCCGCGCATGAAGAAGCCCGTGTTAATGGTGAATGGACGTTACGACTTCAATTTCTCTCTCGATAAGGCGCAACTTCCGTTGTTTCGAATGCTGGGTACACCCGAAGCCGATAAGCAGCACGTTGTGCTGGAAACACCACATGATGTGACCGCGCAGCGCTCCGAGCTGGTGAAGGCGGTTCTAGAATGGCTGGATAAGTATCTTGGCCGGGTGCAGTGACCGGGATGTATTCTGCCATTAGGCGAGCATTGTCTCTTCACGACAAATTCGGCCGCGCCATCACCGACCTGCGGATTTCCATCACGGACCGCTGCAACTACAAGTGTGTTTATTGTCGGACCGGAAATGAAGGCGCGCTCTACGGCGATCTACCATTTGAGGACTATCTGCGCATGGCGCGCGTGCTCGTTGCGATGGGCGTGACGAAGATTCGTCTCACCGGAGGCGAGCCGTTGCTGCGTAACGGAGTGGTCGAATTCGTCCGCGACCTTTCCCATCTGCGTACGCCGAACGGCAGGAACGTCGTCGAGCCGCTCGACATCGCACTCACCACCAACGGTCACTTACTCGCCGATCTGGCGCAGCCGCTGAAAGCGGCTGGCCTGAACCGTGTCACCGTTTCCATGGACGCCGTCGACCCTGATCGCTTCACCCGCATCACGCGTGTGCCCGGCGGATACGACCATGTTCTCGCCGGCATTCGTGCCGCCCGCCGCGCCGGACTGTGGCCGCTGAAAGTGAACTGCGTGCTGATGCGCGGCTTCAACGAGGATCAGATCATTCCCTTCGGAATGTTCGCGCGCGAGGAAGGCGTCACCGTGCGCTTCATCGAGTTCATGCCGCTCGAAGAAGACCGCACCTGGACGCCCGCAACCGTGGTCACGCTCGATGAAATTCTGGCCCGCATGGCCGAGTACCGCCCGCTAATCGAAATCCCGCACGCGCGCTCGGAAACCGCCCGCCGTTATCGCTTCGACGACGGCATCGGCGAAATCGGCATCATCGCCCCCGTCTCGCACCCCTTCTGCGGTCACTGCAGCCGCATCCGCATCACCAGCGACGGCAAAATCCGCACCTGTTTATTTTCCGTTTGGGATCACGACTTACATGCGCAAATGCAGCGCGGGGCGAGTGACGAAGAGCTGGAAGATTTCATCCGCGCCGTGATCCAGAAAAAAGAAGAACGCCACCACATCGGGGAACCGGATTTTGTGCCCGCGTCGCGTACCATGGTTCACATCGGCGGATAGCGACCTATAAAAACAGTAGTCGATCGAATCAAGATGCCTGCCAAACCGGATTACGGAATCGATGCTCCCGGAGTTATTCGCAATCTGCTCCTTGCCAGCGTGGGCGGCCTCTTACTCGCACTTTTCACGCCGCGTCTTATCCATATTGGATCGGCGGAGGTGAACCTTCATTCGTCCGGCTGGGGCATAGCCATCGGATGCGGCGGCGGCGGATTGCTCATGCTGATCTATGCCAAGTTCGGCAAGTTCCGGCATCGCGACCGGATGTTGAAGCTCCATAACTGGCGCGGCGATGAGCAGGTATTGGATGTGGGAACGGGCCGCGGCCTGTTGCTGGTTGGCGCTGCCCGCCGGCTGATGACAGGACACGCGACCGGAATCGATATTTGGAACAAAGAAGACCTGAGCGGCAACGCACTCGAACGGACTGAGCAGAACATGGCTGTCGAGGGAGTGGCGGAAAAATGTTCCCTCCTAAGCGAGGGCGCGCAGAAGATGAGTGCTCCTGACAACAGCTTCGACGTGATTTTGTCGAATCTGTGCCTGCACAATATCTACGACAAACCGACCCGACTCAGGGCGTGCAACGAAATCGCGCGCGTTCTCAAGCCAGGAGGAGTCGCGATTATTTCCGACTTCAAACACACGCGCGAATATGCGGCGGCCCTGCGTAAAGCGGGTCTGCGCGTGGAGCGCAAGATGCCAAATTTCTTGACGACTTATCCGCCACTTCGAATCCTGCTGGCATACAAAAATTAATGCCGAAACGCATTCACGCTGTGTGTCCCGTACTGACAGTTATTTTTTGGTGCTCTATTCTGCCGGCCCAGGACAAAACCTATCTAGGTTTCGATCGCAACGACTATCCTGGCGATGCGAACCTGAAAGCCCTCCACCAAACTTTCTCCTACACCGGCTACTGGCTCAATAATCCTCCCGGCGAAAAGAAAAATACATGGACCGGCCACCGCGCGGCCGTCGAATCCGCCGGCTTCGGATTCCTCGTGCTCTTCAACGGACGCCTCTATGCTGAACTCAAGCCGGCCGAACTCAAATCTGCCGAACTGAAATCCGTCGCCTACGCAACCAAGCTCGGCAACTCCGATGCGCAGGCCGCCTCCGCTGCCGCGCGCCGCGAAGGTTTTCCTGCGCGCACCATCATCTTCCTCGACCAGGAGCAGGGCGGGCGCATGTTGCCCGAACAGAAAGCCTATATCTATGCCTGGGTCGATGCCGTCACCGCCGCCGGATTCCGCGCCGGCATTTACTGCTCCGGCATCCCCGCCGCAGATGATAGCAACATCGTCACCGCAGAAGACATTCGTGCCAACGCCGGCTCACGCACCATCGTCTACTGGGCAATCAACGATGCCTGTCCGCCTGCTCCCGGCTGCGTGTTTCCGAAAGCCCCGCCGAGCCCCGCCCAGAGCGGTGTCGATTTCGCGGAGGCCTGGCAGTTCGCGCAATCGCCGCAACGCCCAGAAGTCGCAGGCCGGTGCTTCGGCTACAGTCGCGATGCAAACTGCTATCCGCCGGGAATTTCAATGACGCGACAACTCTATGTCGACGTGAACACAGCCACGTCCCCCGATCCCTCGCAGGGACGAACCAAGCCTTAGCTATTATTGTCCGTCACGTTGAACTTCACCGCTGCGCCATCAATCGGAACCTGATAGTAGTCGACATTCGCCGACGCTCCATTGAGCGTCATGATGGCGAAGCAGTTGTTATACGACTCTCCGTTGTTCCCGAGTTGGGCATTCTTGTTCCACGTAGGCATAGGGGCGCCGCCGTAGGTCTGGAGGCCGGTGGCAGTGAGATAGGATTGCTGATTGGTGAAAACCGGCACCGCGGATGCGCCAAGACAACGTCCGCGCTGCAGGTTCATGTAAGGATCGTAGATCGCCAGTGTGTGTTCGTGTCCCCAGAACCACCACGCCACTTTCGCCATCACCGCCTGAAATGTGGCGCGAAGATTCGGATTGTAAGCGTAAGGCTCGCCATCCGAGGAGCCAACCGATCCGAACGGTGAGAAAAGCTGATGGTGGGAAAGCAAAATCGTCTGGCGATTTCCCGCCAGATTGATTTTATCGAGCAGCCAGTTTTCTTCCGCCCAGCTGCCCATGGTTATGAGGCTGGTCATGTTGGTCGCGACAGTCAGCGGATTGTGATCGTTATGCCCGGTATCCATGGCTAGGAATTGCCAGTTGTCATTTTGCAGGCAGAAATAGCTGCCTTGCTGATTCAATTGATCGACCAGCCAGTAATAGCCCTGTCCGCCGGAATACATGTCGTGATTGCCGCACATGCTAAAGATGGGAATGTTGCCCAGGATCTTGCGACAGATATCCAGAAAGTTAGACTGCTCTTCGTTGTGAGTTCCAGCGTAATAAATGTCGCCGAGGTGGAGCAGAACCTTTGGCCCGAGCTTCTGGATCTCATTCAATAGATTGATGGCGACGCCATCTCCCGTGCCCCAGTCGCCGATGACCGCCAGTGTTGTGCTTGCGTCCAATGGAAATACCGGGTTCAGGTTCGGGCGATAGGGCAGGCTTTGTCCGGAAGCTTTATATAAAAGATACGTAGTCAGGCATTCCGCCCAGAGCGGATCGCACTCGGAATCTTTAAGCTCCCCCGCGTACTTATCTGATGCCTCTTGGTTGCCAGTCATTTCCGCCCAAAGAAATTGCGCGGCAACTTTGGCGCAGTCGGCCGTGACTGAGATAACTTTCTCTGCGGCGGCCGCAATATCGAGCACCGGCCTCTCCACTGCTGCCAGAATCTCTTGCGGTATGCTCTTTTTGGCATGCAGCGGCTCTCCGATGGTATGAACCGGCAACATTAAATCCTCAAGAGCAGTCGTAGTAGCGGCAGGTGCCTGATTGCCCACCGCCGCCACGATCTTGGTTTGCGCCGACGCATGACGCTGGTGGACCTCCGCTGCAGCTGCCTGCCAGATTGAAAGTGTGGGATCCGAATAGGTATAGATATACTGCTGAGACTGAGGCAAAGGCATTGATAAACTCCTTCGGATAGATTTAGGGGCCCGGGTTCGGAACTTGACTACGGAGGGGAAGACCACCGCATTCTGCATCGGGAATGAATCTTAGTCAACTGTGATTGGGCGCGATTGGGAAAGACGGGTACTTATACAATAATGCGCGCCACCGATGAACGTTGAAGTTACACTTTGCTAAACTTATAACTCCCTGCGAATCCACTTAGGAGAATCAGAGTTCATGTCTCGGACTTTATCTGCTCTAACCATTGCCCTGCTCCTTACTCTTTCCGCCGCGGCGCAAGATACCTGGCAACTCGATCCGCCGCACTCCTCGGCGCAGTTTGCCGTAAAGCATCTGGGAGTCTCCACCGTTCGCGGCGCATTCACCAAAGTGAGCGGCACCGTGGTGTACGATCCTGCTAATCTCGGCAAGTCCTCGATTCAGACCACCATCGACGCCACATCCGTGGATACGCGTGTCGATATGCGCGACAACGATCTGCGCAGCCCCAACTATCTCGACGTCAAGAAATATCCAACCATCACTTTCCAGTCGAAGAAAATCGAAGCTGCCGGAGCAGGCAAACTGAAGGTCACTGGTAATCTCACGATTCACGGTGTGACCAAGGAAGTCGTCCTCGATGTCGACGGGCCATCTGCGCCAATGAAAGATCCGTGGGGCAACCAGCGCATGGGCGCCTCCGCGAGCACCAAGATCAATCGCCAGGATTTCGGCGTATCTGGCGCTCCCGGCCTGGTCGGCGACGATATCACCATCACGCTGGATATTGAGATGACCAAAAAGTAGAGGAAACCGTCGTTAGCTGTTGGTCGTTAGTCGTTCGCAATTCTGTTGCAGTTTTTACCATCAGCCAAAGACCAACGACTAACGACCAAGGACCAGCCACGAACGACGCCTCCGCATTTGCGCTAAAATGAAAATATCCCATGTCCGATCGAACCTTCACCCTCGAAGAAGCCCAAACGCTGCTGCCTATACTCGAGTCCCTGCTGCGCGCGGCCATCAGCGGCAAAAATCTCATGGAAGAAACCGAGGCTGAGATGCAGGCGCTGCAGCACCGCATCTTCCTCAACGGCGGCACGCACGTCGATGTAGTCGCAGTCGCCCGCCGCAAAGCCGAGCGCACCAAGGCCGAGCAGCGGGCCAAAGATGCCCTCGCCGAAATTGATTCCATCGGTGTGCAGGTGAAGGATCTCGATATTGGCCTGCTCGATTTTCCTTGCGAAGTGGAAGGCCGCGTAGTCCTGCTCTGTTGGAAGATGGGTGAAGAATCGATCACCCACTGGCATGGTACCGACGAAGGCTTCGCCGGCCGCAAGCGCATTGATGAGCGCATCGCGCGATCGAAGAAGGCTAATTAGTAAGTTCCCAGTACCCAGTTTCTCAGTAAAAACCAGCCTCTTACCCCTGCGAACATTCTGCCTTTGCTCGGCAGTTGCTTTTCATCTGAGCCGCCACCAAAGAAAATCCCAAGAAATGAAAGAATCCGCCTACGGTCTGAGGCCTCGCTTACTAAGATCAGAGATCCACGCTAAAAACAACTGACAAAAGTTGACATTCCAAACAACTTCTTGCCCAGCAATGTACTCCAACCTGCGGCGCTTACTGAGAGCGAAGAATTGCCCGATCCTGGCGCTGCCGTTTTCGGCAAGTCCAGCGGGCACGAGGAAACTGAATGAAACTTCACCGCGCAGTGTACATGCTGGCGTTTGGACTTTTGCTGCTGGCTCTTCCAGCAGCCCTTTCTACCCCATCTGTGGCGCAAATCGGGATCGGAATCTCCGTGCAGATCGGACCTCCCGCGTTGCCGGTTTACGATCAGCCCATTTGCCCCGGCGCGGGCAATTTGTGGACTCCCGGCTACTGGTCCTGGGATGACGACAACGGTTATTACTGGGTGCCCGGCACCTGGGTCGAGCCGCCGCAATCCGGTTTGCTCTGGACTCCCGGCTACTGGGGCTGGAACGACGGCGCCTACGCCTGGAACGGCGGTTACTGGGGACCGCAAGTTGGCTTCTATGGCGGTGTTAACTACGGCTTTGGATATGGCGGCACCGGCTTCGGTGGCGGCGAATGGCGCGGCGGAAATTTCTTCTACAACACCGCTGTGATGAACGTGAACACCACGACGATCACCAATGTTTACGTGGACCGCACCGTTATTGTGAATAACTCGTCGCACGTTGCCTTCAACGGTGGCCGCGGTGGAGTAACCGCGCGTCCAACGCCCGAACAAGAAACCTATGCGCATCAAACGCATACTCCTCCGGTCGCGGCGCAGACGCAGCAGGAACATGCTGCCAGCCAAAACCGAGCCTTATTCGCCTCAACCAATCATGGTCGCCCCACAGTGGCGGCCACGGCCCGCCCCGGCGAATTCAGCGGGGCTGGAGTGGTAAGGGCGAAAGCTGCTGGAGGCACCTATCACGCTCCAACCATGTCGCCCAAGGCAGCGCGCGCATCGGCGCCTGCGGGAAATCGTGCCGCGGAGAATCATGCGGCATCGCATACCGCTAAGCCGGAAACTACGAAGCCGGAAAACGCGATGAAGGCAGAAAAGCCCGCAAGCACTCCGGCGCACAAGACCACCGCGGCCAAGCAGCCGGCAAAGGCTCGGACCGAAACTGCTCCCAAGGAGAACGCAGCTGCCCGGGAAAAGGAAACTCATCCGACTACCGAGCATCCGGCCGAAACCCATGCTGCGGCGAAGCCTGCCCCCACGCCGAAAACGCACGCGAGTGCGCCAGCCAAGGAAAGCGAGCCTCGAGCCGAGAACCATCCTGCGGCCAAACCCGCGAGCAAACCCAAGGCTGAGAACGAGCCTAAACCGGCGCCTAAGGCTCACGAGAGCGCACCCAAAGAAAGCACACCAAAGGAAACCGAGCCCAAGGAGAACCTGGCGAAGTCAACTCCACCCAAAGAGCGCGCGCCCAAGGCCAGTACGCCTAAGGCCAGCGCCTCGAAAGAAAGTGCTCCTAAAGAGAGTGCGCCTAAAGCCAGTACGCCAAAGGCCGCTCCCAAACCAGCCCCGGCTCCTAAGCCAGCTGCTGCGCCTAAGCCGCAGAAGCCGGCTCCCGCGCCTAAGCCCGAAAGTCCTCCGAAAGAGGAGCCCAAGGGACGCTAAACTGATTAGTAATGGTTTCATTGGCCGGTACCACCTCTGGTGCTGGCCATTTTTCTTGCAAGCTATTCCGCCGTGGATCGTTCTTAACAGCACGGAGGAGTTAGCCGCATTGGTACCGCCTTGAGCACGAAAGGACAACTACGCGCTCAGCCCGGAATCTTCTCTGCTACAATTTTTTACAACCGTCGGAGCGCGGAAATCGTATCCTAAAGATGTGCAGCAGAAATGAAATGCAGCGGGAATCTGGTTCAAGCCGAGCAGGCGCGCCCAAGGAGTCTCAGCCAACTATGTCATCCACGAAACAAAAACTCCACCTCGCCGGCGCTTTGGCCGCGCTCGCAACCCTGGCGCTCGCCGTAAGCTGCAAGGGCTTCTTCGTCCCGGAACAGCTAGCCTCCATCACCATTTCACCGTCCACGCCGACCGTACCGCTTGGGGGCACGACACAACTCGAAGCCTTCGGAACCAATACTGACAGCTCCTCGGCAGGCAATATTTCGAGCAAGGTCACGTGGACCAGCAGCGGCGGAGGCATAACAGTCAACAGCTCAGGAGTTCTGACCGGGACCGACATTAGTACGGCGGCAGCGACAATCACGGCAGAGGATCAAGGAATTACCGCAACGGCGTCCGCGACCGTCTGCGTTGAGAACGGAACGAATTTTACGATGACCTTCTCCCCGTCTAATACCGACGATTCGGACGTTCCTGTAACAGTCGTGGTGATGGCAGACGTTTCGGGAGTTTCAGGTCCGCAGGATGTCACTGCTGGCGTGACCTGGTCCTCGAACAATCCAGCGGTTTCGATTACTGCGGGGGATCCTGCGAGCATAGATTTAACTGGCGTCACTACTTCCGGCACTGTAACGATCATGGGGACTTACACCTGCAACGGTGTAAATACCAACTTCCAGGCCAATTTGACTGTGACGGTAGCCTCATCAACCTAGCCACCAGTTTCGAAAGCGGGCGCCCCACTTCTCGCGTTCTTCGCGAGAAGTGGGGAGTTTTCTTCACACACCCAGCAACTGCACTCCCTCGCTCCCAGCGGCGGCCCGCAACGCCCGGTCTAACGTGGCGAGCGCGATCTTCCGGCGAGAAGCAATCTCCAGGTAAGCAGCGTCGTAAACCGTGAGCCCGTGGTGCTCGGCAAGAAGTAGAGCAGAGCCCCAGGCTTGCCTGTCGGTTTCAGCATCCACCTTCACGGGAAGCAGCGCAAGACTGGCCAAGGCAGCGTCGCGAAAATCTCCGCCGTGGCGCCCGCGCCTCACATTCAATTGCAGAACATTGGCAATCTCCCATCGCCACAGCCCCGGAACCCACGCGCCACCAAGTCTTATATCGTCGAACAAACGCAGAACGGCGTTGGTCGTTTCATCGGCGTAAATCCATGCTAGTGCAACCGAACTATCAAGAACCAGGCTCATGCCGGCGGCTCCCAGGTTTGCAGAACCAGGCTGCTGCGGTTGCGCTCATGGACGACCCTCATCGCGCAGCTTCTTCATCTCTTCCCAGTCGAAAGCGGGCCGTCCCGGATTTTCCCTGGCCAACTGTCGAGCGCTTTCGCGTAGACGCTCGAATGCTGCACGCACTTGATCTTGGTCGGGATGTCCAGCGTTGGGCACTAACCGGGCCACGGGCTTGCCATGCCGCGTAATCACGATCTCCTCACCACGCTCCACGCGGTCGAGCAAGGTCCCAAGCGTATTCTTGGCCTGGAAGGCGCCCACTTCCGGGCTAGTCGAAATATTTGGCTTCATATAAGCTAGCTTAAGCTAGCTTATTATAAAAAACAAGTATCGAATGCCATACTCAATATTCAGCATTTACTATGGTATCTAAGTCCGCCATGGAAACCTCGCGCAAAATCACCGTGGAATCCCTGAAGCCCTTCTCGAAAAGGAGCAGAAGGCGGTTCGAACGGTCTTGGTGATGGCAGTTCCGCTGGCCCTGCCTCGATCGAAATATTCCTCTTCTTAGGTGAGATCAGGGTTTCCGCGTATTCGCTGATTCGCAGGACTCAATCTGCTGTTGTAACCGGATCGACTTGGTCATCGCCGCGAAGTGTACCGGGTAACGGAAGTCCATTCCTCCACGCCCAATCGTAAGTTGCCCTCCTCGAAGGGCTCAGTATGATCGTAAAAGGCGAGCCGCCCCGACGAATCTTGCCGAGACCACCAGCTCAACGACCATCGACTAACGACCAATACAAGACCACCAAGGACGAACGACGATTCCTATGTCCGACATTCGCTGCATCGGTATCGGTACTGGAGGTGGGGACGCGCCCGGCCTCAACGCCGTAATCCGCGCCGCCACCAAGGCCGCCATCATTAAGTATGGATGGAAAGTCATCGGCATTCCCGATGGCTTCGACGGCCTCATCTGGCCCGAAAAAGCCTTCGAACTCACGCTCGATAAAGTCTCCGGCATTCTGCCCCGTGGCGGCACCATCCTCGGCACCACCAACCGCGGCGATCCCTTTCATTACAAGAGCGTGGAAAATGGCAAGGAAGTTTCCCGCGACATCTCGGCCCAGGTGGTTGCCAACGCGGCGAAACTGGGCATCGACGCTATCATCACCATCGGCGGCGACGGCTCGCAGAAGATCGGCCACGAACTTTTTCTGAAGGGACTCAAGATTGTCGGTGTGCCCAAAACCATCGACAACGATCTTTCCGCCACCCAGGTCACATTTGGTTTCGACACCGCGCTTCACACCGTAACCGACGCCATCGATAAAATTCACACCACTGCGGCCTCCCACCATCGCGTGATGGTAATCGAGGTCATGGGTCGCGACTGCGGCTGGATCGCGCTCGAAGCCGGCATAGCCGGCGGCGCTCATGTCATCCTCATTCCAGAAATTCCATTTACCATCGAGAATGTTTGCCACACTATCGCGGAGCGCGAAAGAGCCGGCAAGCATTTCACCATTGTTGTAGTGGCCGAAGGAGTGAAGCTGCCGCATGAGTTCAAGGAAAATCGCCGCGCCAGTTCGGTCGGCAACTTGATCGGCAATGCCATCGCTCTCGGATCGGGCAAAGAAGTGAGAGTCAGCGTGCTCGGGCACATTCAGCGCGGCGGCACCCCCTCACCCTTCGATCGCATTCTAGCGACTCGCTTCGGCGTGGCCGCCGTTGAACTAATCGCTGCCGGAGGTTTCGGCATGATGGTTGCCTTGCATGGCGACTCCATCGTCTCCGTCGATGTAGCCCACGCCATTGGTCACCTTAAGTCAGTTGATCCGCAAGGTGAACTGGTACGAGCCGCACGCGCCATCGGCACTGGATTTGGCGATTCGAACCAGGCGCTGGCAGGAGAACGAAAGAAAAGATCTGCCAAAGCTGGGAGTTGAGAACTGGGTACTGAGAACTGGGTACTGAGAACTGAGAACTACTCCTTCAGCATCGCGTCAATCAGCGCATAGAGCTGGCTGCTGTCTTTCATCTCCACAAACGGCCTCTCTGGATGCCGGCTACTGACGACGTAGACCGTGGGAGTGTGGTCGAGTTTGATGGCCTTGCCCAGGTCGCGGTCCGCATTCACCTCAGCCGCGTACTTGCCCTGCGGATCGACCACAAAAGGAAATTCCACTTTGTGTTCGCTGGAGAACTTCTCGGCATAACTGCGCAGGTTCTGCGGATTGATCTCGAACTGGTTCGAGAAAATATAATCGCGGAAATCGTTGCCCAGCGTTTTCGAAGTCGCGTCAAAATAACGCGCCATCACAGCCGCGTCGTAAGACCAGTTGTGCATGGGCAGTGGAAAGTCATGACGCACCAGGGGAATCTTATAGGTCCTCGCAGCTTCTTTGAGAATCGGCGCCACACGGCGGCACTGCGGGCACTGCAAGTCCTCGAACACCACAATCGCAACCTGCGCCCCTTTAGGCGGACGCAGTATCGAATTCACGTCGTCCGCCGCCGTTGCGTATAAAGCACCGGCGAGCACCAATGTGATCGTCAACACAAGCGCGAAATGATTCTTGAACATGGTTTTCATCACTGGTTTGATTATTACTAACTCTGCCTCCATGTTAACCGAAGCGCCTTTGCCATGTCAGGTCAGTTTGATTGTCATCCTGAGCATAGCCATTTTTCAGGCGCAGCGAAGGATCTCCCCTGAACCGGCCCCACGCGTAAGCCAAACCGAACCACCGGAGCATACGGGAGCATCCGCAAGCCCAACCCAACGCGCTATAGTAAAAGTTGACTCTCAGAAGTTATCTCGCAGGCTCAGCTTACTCCGCTACCATCGTGAAAGTGCTCAATCCAACGCAAATGTGTCGGCGCATCCTGGTCTTCGTTCTGGCAACCGCCCTCTTGCTCGGACTCCCCGCCTGCAACCGCAGAGGCCATCACGTGCTGGAAGTGAATTACGTCTCAGCGCCGCAGGCCACGCTGCGCGATCAGGTAGCCACCATCTACAACCGCATCGGTACAGTGAAGAACGGCGAGCGCGTAGAGGTGCTGGAGCACGAGAAGCGCTTCTCCCGCGTGCGCACTGCAAGCGGGATCGAGGGCTGGATCGAGCAGCGCTACCTGGTGGACGAGCAAACCTACGAGGGTCTGCAGAAGCTCACGCAAGAGAACCTCAGCGATCCGGTGCAGGCGCCCGGCGTCGTGCGCAACGATTCGAACCTGCATTTAACCCCCGGCCGCGAGACCGAACATCTCTACCAGCTTTCTGCGGGAGCCAAAGTTTCTGTTCTAAAGCGCGCCACGGCGGAGAAACAGCCAGGCGGCGCGGTTCCTGCTCCAACCAAGCCAGGGAAAGCGCCGCCGGGCCCTGCGCTCGAGGACTGGTGGCTGGTGCGGGACGAGCAGAACCGTGTGGGCTGGGTGCTCGCCCGCATGGTGGATATCGATGTTCCTCTCGATGTTGCGCAGTATGCTGAGGGCCAACGTTTCGTTGCGTTCTTCGTGCTCAATCAAGTTGCGGATCCCGGGAAAGAAGGTACCGACAAAAAAGTTTCGCAGTATCTCTGCGCCGTCACCGAGCCGCGTGACGGTCTGCCCTACGACTTCGATCAGATTCGCGTCTTCACCTGGAACGTCAGAAAGCATCGTTACGAGACCGCCTACCGCGAGCACGGCCTCAACGGAGTGTTGCCCGTTACGGTGACCAGTGAGAACTTCGACAAGGAGGGCGTCCTCCCGGTCTTCATCCTGCGGGTGAAAGACGACAACGGCAACATCACCGAGCGCAAATACAAAATGAACTCGCCGATTGTGCGCCGCGTGCTCGCCCCAGGCGAGCAGAAGGAACCCGCAAAGCAAACCTCAAAGCCGTCAGGGAAACGGCGACGCCGCTAGCAATAGAAGTCCGCGATACTCTTCACCACCCAGCTCTGTTCATCTTCGGTGAGTTCTGGGAACATCGGCAGCGCCAGCACTTCCTTCGCGGCGCGCTCGGCCTCGGGAAAGTCGCCTTCGCGGTAGCCAAGATATACAAAACAAGGTTGCAGATGCAGCGGGATCGGATAGTAAACCTCCGTCCCGATCTTGCGAGCTGTGAGGAACTCGCGTAGTTCGTCGCGGCGGTAGGCACGGACCACGTATTGGTGAAAAATATGAAAAGCCGACGCTGAGGTCTGCGGAAGTTGAATGGGTCCAGCGTTCTCTAGTTGGCTACCGCTTGAAACCAGCCCAGCCGCGGCAAAAAGTTCGTCGTATCGCACGGCACACTCGCGGCGAGCGTCATTCCATCCTTCCAAATGCTGCAATTTCACCCGCAGGATTGCGGCTTGCATAGCATCGAGACGACTATTCCATCCCATCTCTTCGTGAAGATAGCGTCGCGGGCTGCCGTGGTTCCGGAGACGGCGCATGTGCGCGGCCATCTCAGGGTCGCTGGTCGTCACCAACCCGGCCTCGCCATAAGCATTGAGATTTTTTGTGGGATAGAAACTGAATGCCGCGGAGACGCCCATGGACCCCGCCTCGCGCTCGCCCAAGCGTGCCCCAATGGCCTGCGCCGCATCTTCGATGACGGAGAGATGGAACTCATCCGCCAGCCGTTGCAACCAGTTCATGTCCGCGCACTGTCCGTAAAGATGAACCGGGAGCAACGCGCGCAATTTATCACGCCGGCCGTCGCGCAGAAAACCCTCGACCCGCGCCGGATCAAGATTAAACGTTCGCGGATCGATATCGGCAAACATCGGCCGCGCGCCGGCCCGCGCAATGGCGCTGGCCGAAGCAAAAAAGCTGAAAGGCGTGGTAAGAACCTGATCTCCCGGCTGCACTCCAGCTGCAACCAGAGCCAACCATAAAGCGTCAGTCCCAGAAGCGCAGCCGACGGCGTCCCGCGTCCCGCAAAATCCCGCAACCTCGCGCTCAAACGCCTCCGCCTCAGGCCCTAGAACGTAATGCTGCGAAGCGCAAACTCGTCCCACAGCCTCCAGTACTTCAGCGCGAATCTGCTCATATTGCCGCTGCAGATCCAGCATCGGCACGACATCAAGCGGCTTGCCGCCTAAAGTCTGGGAACTCGCCAACTCTGTCTTTGAGGGTTCGGGCTTGACAAAGGATTTGGTCACAGGGATCTATTCAACGAAAAGGGAGATTGTAGCAGAGCCCCCGAACCCCTGCAGCATACAGATTTCCATAGCAAGATTACGTAAACAAGTGTATTCTGCCAGACATTCCTAGACAGTTTGTCTGTATGTCTATGATAAATAGACAGCTTAAACAGAACTGTTTTGGAACGTCAGTTGCTTTGTTGTGTGTTGAGTGGTTCATCGCGCGGAATTGGCGACGCGCAGCCCTGCATTCTGCTCAGACAAACTTTAAGACAATTTGGTGGGGGAGGGTTTTTCATGAAGAAGCAAGGATTTCTAGTCACGGCATCTGTTCTCGCTCTGGGGCTGGTTCTGGGTTTTGTTTGGACGACCTCCGCGAATGCCGACAACCTCTACGCAAGTATTCGCGGGACAGTGATAGACCCATCCGGAGCGGTGGTTCCAGATGCGAAACTGACGGCGAGGAATGTGGCTACGGGCCTGACTTACTCCGCCACTTCGGGCAAAGATGGTTTGTTTTCATTTATCCAGCTGCCTATCGGTGATTATTCGGTCAAGGTCGAGAAGACCGGCTTCAAATCGTTCACGGAAGGTCGCATCCATCTGGACCTCGATCAAATATTTAACCTGAGAGTCTCGATGGAACTTGGCGCCGTGAGCGACACGATTACGGTCGAAGCCAATGCCGCCCAGGTGGAAACCACCAGCATGCAGCTGGGCACCACAGTGACGGGCCAGCAGATCACCGATATACCGTTGAATGGCCGCAACTGGACCCAGCTCATGCAGCTTCAGCCCGGAGTGCAGTCATCGTCTGACCGCTTCGGCGCCGGCGCCTACTCCACCAACGGTGCTGAGACGCAGCAGAATTCCTTCCTGATCAACGGCACCGACTCCAACGACACCTCGCTGAACACCCCCTTGGTGATTCCCAGTCCCGATGCCATCGGCGAGTTCAATCTGGTGACCAGCACCATCAATCCAGAGTACGGACGCAATTCCGGCGCTATCGTCAACGCCACCATCAAGAGCGGCACCAATCAGTTTCATGGCGACGCGTTTGAGTTCTATCGCGACACCTTTCTCGATGCCAAGAGCTGGTTCGAAAATTCCGCCGCTCCGTTTCATCAGAATCAGTACGGTGGAACTATAGGCGGACCGATCGTCAAAGATCACGCTTTCATCTTCTTCTCCTACCAGGGCAGGCGTGCAACCACGCCTGAGGCATACACCGTGCCTACCGTTCTTAGCTCAGCCGAGCGTACCGGCGATTTCTCAGCCACGGGGGACTTCAACGGGACTCCTGACGCCGCCGCGAATGGTGGGCCAGTAAATCCAAATGTGTCTGCTTTTGCGATGTACGGAGACAGTGCCTCACCTTGCCCGGTTGGAGGCGGCTCAATGTGCCCCGCTGGCACGTCTTATGGCAAGTACTACAATGCGAACAATGGCCTGCTTGGGAACGGCTTGTTCAGCACGGGAGTAATCCCGTCACAGAACTTGAACGCCCTATCGCTCAAGCTGATGAATCAATTCGTCCCGCTGCCGAACGCGGCTAACAATACCTATCAATTCAATCCCATCGAGACCATTAAAAACGATCAGTACCTTGGTCGAATCGATGAAAAGCTCACCAGCAAGGATGCTATCTGGTTCTACGGTTTGTACCAGAACAGCCCCTTTAACGAGACTCTGCCCTTTACCGGAGCAACACTTCCCGGCTTCGGCAACACCAACCCGGAGAAAACCTACGAGTTCACGGTTGCGCTGAACCACACTTTTTCGCCTACCTCCCTGAATGAGTTGCGTTTCGCCTATCTCCGGTTTAACTACACGGCGAACTCGCCCCAAAGCGTGGTGAACCCTGCCGCCTATGGATTCACGGGCATTACTCCTCAAGCTCCGTCGCTGGAGTCTCTTCCCGTGGTATCGGTAGGAGCGGGATCACCCGCATCTCTATTCACGCTGGGATTCAGTACCAACGGTCCCCAGCCCCGCGTCCAGAACACCTATCAGGTGGTGGATAACTTCAGCAAGGTCGCTGGTCACCACACCATCAAGGCTGGCTTCAACATGGATCGGCTGGAAATCAACAATCCGTTCTACAACAGCATGAGCGGCGATTATGCCTTCGGTGCGGCCGGAAGTTTTACGACGGGGAATGCCGCGGCGGATTTCCTGCTTGGAGTTCCAGATACTTACGCCCAGGGCAGCGGCTCCATCATCCGAGCCCGGGCGCGCGAATATTACTCCTACGTTCAGGACCAATGGCAGGTTAGACCAGACCTGACGTTGACCCTGGGTGTTTCACAGGATATTGAAACCCCTTACGAGAATCTGTACGCGGGCGGTGAGGTTATGTCCGCCTTCCGGGCAGGACAGCAATCCACCATCTTCCCCACAGCGCCGGTTGGCATTGTCTTCCCTGGAGATAAGGGAATCAATAAATACGGCGGCCCCTCGGTTCACTATAACGACTTTGCGCCACGCTTGGGCTTTGCTTGGAGTCCGGGAAGCAACCACAATTTCAGCGTCCGCGGAGGTATCGGCCTTTACTACAACCGCTCGGAAGAGGAAACTGCCCTGCAGACATTGGGCAATCCTCCGTTTTCGCTGCTCTCAGCTGGCGTTGGCCAGCAGGGTGCCGCGCCGAACTTTGGCAACCCGTACACGTCGCAAAATACCACAGCAGTTGGGGGCGCCGCACCGGTTACCATGGCTAACCCATTTCCCTTTTCTCCTCCGACGAAAGGTTCAAACCCGAGCTTCGCCCCATTTGAGCCGATCGGATTCAATATGAATACCGAAGATCCAAATCTGACCGCGCCGCGCTCGACCAACTTCAATCTGAACTTCCAGTACCAGGTTTCGAAGTCGATGATCGCTACTATTGGCTACGTTGGAAGTCTCGGACGGCACGAGATTGGCGCCTACAATCTGAATCCCGGCGGCGTAGCCCCGGGCGTGAATTTCAATCCGGCCGCTCAAGCCTGCGGCAGTGACATCTTTTTGTCAGCTTGCACCGGGGGCGCAAGTTTCCAATACGGCGCATATACCAACACCATCGGGCAAATTGGTGTGCAGACCACCGATTACAGCTCCAACTACAACTCCCTGCAAGCATCGCTGAATCGCAGCTTTACCAACGGCCTGGGATTCCAAATTGCCTACACCTGGTCCCGCAACTTTGACTACACTTCAAACCTCGAAAACAGCGCCTTCGATGGACCTGGGTTCAACAACTTCGATGTAGCCCAGAATTACGGTCCCTCCGCCAACGATGCGCCACAACGATTAGTGGCTAACTTCATCTATACGCTGCCCTTCTTTAAGTATGGGCATCACTTTAGGGCGCTCACAGATGGCTGGAATATTTCGGGGATCGCGACCTTCCAGAGCGGATTCCCAGTCGCGGTGGCAGGTTTCGCCTACAACGACCTGCAGTGGTCTTACCCTGACGCATACTACGCGCCTCCGGGGCGCGGCGAGCTGACCGGGCAACCGCTGAGCATCAACCACAATCCCAGGACCGCCTTGGCGCAGGGTAATCCGGGCCAATGGTTCAATCCGAATGCTTTCGCAGTCGCCCCCACCGGAACCGTCGGCGATGCCAATCGCAATCCGCTCTATGGCCCGGGTCTCAACTTCTGGGACATGGCCCTCGAGAAGGAAGTGCATATTACCGAGTCGAAATACATCCAGTTGCGGCTTGAAACCTTCAATACCTTCAACCATGCCCAATTCGCCGCTCCAAGCGGCAGCCTGCCCTCGGGGACCTTTGGACAGATTTTGGGTGTTCAGCAGGCGACTACCGACGGCGACGGTCGAGTGGTACAGATAGCTGGAAAGATTTTCTTCTAGCAACCGGCGTTAAGCAGCTCTAACTACTAAAGGAGCATCCCGAAAAGGATGCTCCTTTAGTTTTTGCAACTGACCACGGTTCCTCGATGAACGCGCTCATTTCCCAAACATCGGATAGTGACTCGCCGCTCCCATGAAGAACAACATCACTATCGACAAGAACGCATTGGCTCGTGACGCCAGAAAAGCCTGGCGTGCCATGCTTTTGGCTTCGTCGGGCATGGGAGCGCCGTTGGTGGCGTTGTCGCGGGTCCATTGAATCATGCGCTTCTGAATGCGCCAGATCACTCCCCACACATTCAGCAGCATCACCCATCCAATGCCACCGCCGATGCCGATCGAGAGCAGCCGGTTGCTCTCCCATCCGTGGCTGTTCAAACTTAGAAAGCACCACGCCGCCGCCGCAACCACGACGGCATAGACCACTCCCACGAACGCGCCTTTGTCGAAGATGCCCTTGCCGGGGATCAGGCACGCATAGAGCGCTCCCCACACAATCGTCCAGATCAGAAAGAAGCTTCCCATCACCGGACCGCTCGAAGCGTTCAACCCTAGGGCTTGCCCGTTGTGCGCGTCGACTGCGACAATCATGCCCCAATATATGAGGCCGGCAAGAACCGTGAGCGCGGCCGACATGCGAAACCACAACATCGCCCGCGTCATAAGCGCAGGCATCACTTTTCCCTTAGTCGTAGCGTCGAGCTCCTTCATCAACGGCACATTCACCAAATTGAAAAAATAGAGCAGCCCGATCCACGTGATTCCTGCGAGGAAGTGAATCCAGCGCAGCAGCATGAGGAAGTTGGTGTTGAAGTCTGGGGGAAAGTTGATCTGCGGTCCAAGAAAAGTTGCGAGAGCGGCGCTTGCCATAATGCCTCCTAGGATTTCACCGTTGTCTTCATGCATTAACAACCCACAACAAAAGCAGGCGCTGTGAGTTATGCAGGGCGGAATTACCCACGCCGGGGATTGTACACAAGCGCCGAGTTTGAGGCACACGCGATGCCTTCACAAATTTTCACGCTGTGCAAGATATTTTGGCCTCTGTCAACTTCCGGGTTGAAAAGCGCAGGGGGACACCGTATCGTACTGGCAGCTACCCTGCTGGGCGGCGCCGCTTTGGAAATATGGCGGCGAGGAGGCAGGTTTATCCCCCCGTGCTCCGCTGGCGAAGGCCCGCGGAACATGCTGTTGTTTTGAGCTTGCCCTGCGGCGATATAGCCGAGGGTGCAGGTTGGTTTGTTTTGCAGTTCAAAGAACTTAAGGAGATCGGCTATGGAAAGCAGCAAGCCGGCGCAGAACATCCAGGATTCCTTCCTCAACACGGCCCGCAAGGAACGACTAAGCATCACAATTTATCTGCTGAGCGGGGTCAAGTTGACGGGCCGAATTCGTTCCTTCGACAAATATTCCGTGGTGCTCGAAGCCAACGGACAAGAGCAACTGATTTTCAAGCACGCCATCTCAACCATTGTGATGGGCCGAACCGCGCCGCATACCGCGCACGTGCCTCATCCGGAGGCGAAGGTCGCCGCAGGGATAGCTGCTAGTCCGCCGGCAGCGGCGGCGACAACAGCTTCGGCGGCGAGTGCTTCGGGCACCGAAGGGTAAGGCGTTTTCGGTTTGCGCAGTTCTCATCCCAAGAAGACCCGCGATCGTTCGTCCGACAATGGACGCACGCCTCTCGGCGCAACCACTCTCGGCGCAACAACGTTGCGCCCTGAGGATGCGCAGGAGCGCGCGTTTCTGGTCGGGATTGACGTACGCACCCGTGGCCGCAGCGGCGCCAAAGTTACCCCACAGGCGAAGGCGGCGCGGGATGCGGCCTCCGCCGCGCCCGCTGCAGACAGCGAAGCCGGAGTTCCCGCCCATGCCTCGGCAAAATCCAGCAACAAGCCAAGCATTCCAGAATTCGACGCCGATGAGTCGCTCGCAGAGTTGCGTACGTTGGCGGACAGTGCCGGCGCGAAAGTTGTCGGCGAAATTCTGCAGCGCCGCGACCGGCCCGACCCAGCCACTCTAATCGGTGCGGGCAAACTCGAAGAAATCGCCGGCGCGGCCGCGTCGGTGAATGCCGATCTTCTTCTCTTCGATCACGATCTCACCGCATCCCAGCAGCGTAACATCGAAAAAATCGTCAAGCGCCGGGTCATCGACCGCACTCAACTCATCCTCGATATTTTTGCGCGCCACGCGCGCACCCGCGAAGGCCAGTTGCAGGTGGAGTTGGCGCAACTGCACTACATGCTGCCGCGCCTCGCCGGACGCGGAGTAGAAATGTCGCAACTCGGCGGCGGCATCGGCACCCGCGGTCCCGGTGAAACCCAACTTGAAACCGATCGCCGCAAAATCGCCCGCCGTGTCCGCCACGTCGAGCAGCAAATCGAAAACGTGCGCCGCATTCGCGCCCAGCAGCGCCAGCGCCGCGAATCGGCGCCGGTCGCGACCGTGGCGCTGGTCGGCTATACCAACGCGGGCAAGTCAACGCTATTCAACGCGCTCACTCGAGCCGCAGTGCTGGCTTCGCCGCGCATGTTCGCCACACTCGATCCCACAATCCGCGCAGTGGTGCTGCCTTCGAAGCGCAAGATCCTGCTCTCCGACACCGTCGGTTTCATTCGCAGCCTGCCGCACACGCTGGTTTCCGCCTTTCGTGCCACGCTGGAAGAAGTGCAGCGCGCATCGCTCGTGGTGCAGGTCTCCGATGCCAGCAGCCGTCTTTCCGCCGAGCAGGACGCGCAGGTAGAAATCGTTCTGAAAGAGCTGGAGGCAGAAAAGAAGCCGCGCCTGCGAGTGATGAACAAGGTCGATCTGCTGGATGAAGAGGTAGCGCAGTCTCTGCAGGAAGACGCGCAGCGCGATGACTCGAACACGGTGTACGTGTCAGCGGCAGAGGGCACAGGCCTCGACCGTCTACTCGATCGCATCGACGCCCTGATCGACGAAGATCGCATCAGCCGTGTTCACCTGCGCGTCCCGCAGAAAGAAGGCAAGACCCTGGCCATGCTCGAAGCCAAAGCGCGAATCTATTCACGGAAGTACAAGGACGGGGCAGTCGAGTTGGAAGTCGAGGCGCCGGAGTCGGTGGTGCGGAAAACCAGGGAGTGGGCGGTCAAGGGGTGAGACTGAGGTTGAATTTGTACGGCGGCATTACTAAGTTGATACCTCGAATTTTTGGGTTCAGCGGTCTGGAGGTTTTAGTAAGCTGTTGTGATGGATCGCCTAGAGGTTTTGTGCACTATTAGAAAGGCGCCCGGAGTGACGCCGGAGTACGACATCCGCGTATTCTGCGGCGATCGGGATGGAAATCCGGAGAAGAGGTTCCGCGTCGGCGACGACTACTTGAGGGACTGTCTGGAAGAGTACGGACTAGATCCTTCAGTTGTGGACGGCATTTTTCACGACCTAGAAAGCGCTGACACAGCTCAGCGTTGGCTCGACATTATTCCAGCCTAGAAGTATGCGTGCGTCGGGATTGGCGCGGCTGTTATTTCGTTGTAGCTGGGCTCCGCAGGTCTCGCTTTAGTTGCTTGACTAGATTGTGCGCTAGGTCCTTCACGCTGTCTTTATCTCCTGAAGTTGCTGACCAGATTACTTCACCGTTTGACCCGATCATCTTTATGCTGGCGGAGCCAGTGTTGCGAAAACCACCGAGCGCCACCGTACCCCTCATGACGCAAGCAGCTTTGCTCGGTTCAGTTGTGACGCTGAGCGTGAGATTCTGAGCCATAATCTCGGTTGTTATGTACTCACCGAAGTTTTCCTGCATGGAATCGATGAAGAGCGGCTTGCCGTCGCATTGAGACAGGTTTCCGGCACTTTTCGTGCTAGCCGATGCTAGGCAAATCATGGCCGATATAAACAGGGCTAAAGTCCAATTTTTCATGTCGGCAATTCCTGTCGCGAGCCCAACTCGATTACCCAAAGGCTAGCGCCGGTCGCGTAAGACCGTGACCGAAAGCGGCTCACCCTTAATTCTTATCGGATGGAAGCAGATCGCCGATTGCTCCGATCCGTACTTTTCTCATCCGATCCGGACGGTCTGGGCACTGTTGCGTACTCGGGCCCTGAATCCTCGTGTTCCTGTTTCATCGCGCACTCTTCACTTAACGACCATCGGCTAACGCCCGCAATTTAAATGGGCCGGCAACCAAGAAGCGGTGACATTCCTTGGCTATCGGCCCATTCGATCCTGAATTGGATCGGAGGTGATACTTCAATGCTAGTCCTCTTTCCCGCGAAGTCAAGGATTAGTTGCAGATTTTGGCATACCGGGAAATGGCAAGGACATGCCCAAATTAAGCCCATTTTAAGCCCCTCCCTCCGCTCTCAAATCGCCGGGAAATCAGCCCTTTCCGTTGACATAAACTCCTTCGCACGTTAGACTTAACAGTTTTCATAGCCCTCATTTTCCTGTACAGCAGCAATCGATGGATCAAACGCTACGACAACTAGGCGAATTACTGCTCGGGTCGGTGCCCACAGTGATTCTGCTGACGCTGCTTTATGCGCTCTATACGTTGATTGTGCACAAGCCTTTACGGCGGGTGCTGCAAGAGCGGCGCAGTAAAACGGAGGGTGCCGTCGAGAAGGCGCGTGCTGATATTGCTGCAGCTGAAGCGCGCACCTCCGAATACGAGCAGCGTCTGCGTGAGGCGAGGGCTATAGTGTTTCGCGCGCAGGAAGCTCGCCGCAAGGCCGCGCTGGATGAGCGGACCGCGGCCCTGAACCAAGCCCGCAGCAAAGCTCAGGCGCAGGTGCAGGCCGCAAAAGCTGATATCCAGAAAGATGCCGATGCGGCGCGCGCCGGCTTGCAGGCCGAGGCGCAATCCCTGGCGACAGAAATCATGCGGCGCGTGCTGGAGCCCGCTGGAGCTGCACGTTGATGCTGCAAAGCGCCATGGCTGTAGCGAAGCACACGATTCCGAAGAATAAGAAGAAGACGTCGAAGAAGATGAGTTTCCTCACCAGAATTATCCGGACCTGCGCACTGGCATTGCTCTTGATGAATTTTGCAGCAGCAGCTCTGCATGCGCAGGAACCGCCTGCAACACCGCAGGTCCCGCCGCCGTCCGACCACTCGTCGAAGGACCGGGGCCTTGGACGGCAGCTCACGCACGAGACCCGCGAAGCCGCCGGCGAAGAAACAGACGATAAAGCACAGTTCAAAGAATCCCCCTCGGTGCGATTGATCGCGAAGTACACGGGCCTGAGTACCGCCCACGCCTACTTTCTGTGCGTGCTTCTAAATTTTGTTGTCATAGCAGGGCTGATTTTCTGGGCAGGCCGCAAATACCTGCCCGGAGCTTTTAGCGCCCGCACGGCGGCGATCCAGAAGGCAATGCAGGAAGCGCAGAAGGCCAGCGACGAAGCGCGGCGAAAGCTGGCGGAGATCGAATCGCGCCTGATGAGGCTGGATGGCGAGATCGGCATGATGCGCGACTCTGCGGAGAAAGAAGCCGGAGCCGAGGAAGCACGCATTCGAACCGCCGCCGAGCAAGATGCGCAGAAGATGGTCGAATCGGCGCAGCAGGAAATCGCCGCTGCCGCAAAGTCCGCGCGCCGCGAGCTGACGGCCTACGCGGCCGATCTTGCAGTCGCGCTGGCGCAGAAACAAATTCATGTGGACGCCGCCACCGATCAAACGCTGGTACGCACTTTTGCCGGAGAGTTAGGCGCGTCCGATACTTCCGCGCATGCACCCGGACACGGAAAGGATGGGCGCTAGAACATGGCTTCGGTCGCCAGTGTGTATGCCCGGGCCTTTGCGGATGTAGTAATGGATATGCATCTCAACGCGGATCGTTCGATTGCGGAATTGCGCACCATCGCCAGCCTGCTGGCCGAGAGCGCGGATTTGCGCCGAGTGTGGGAGAATCCGGCGATCCCGACTGAGCAGAAGCGCAAAGTATTGGATGTGATCGCGCAGCGCGATGAGATTTCTAAACAAGTAAGGAACCTGGTCGCGGTCCTTATCGATCATCGGCGCGTGCATTTTCTGGAGCCCATCATCCGGCAACTGGAAAAAGAACTCGACGCGCGCCTGGGCTTCGCCGAAGCCGAGATCACGAGCGCTCGCGCCTTAGCCGATGCGGAAAAGCGCGAGTTCGAAACGCAGGTAGGAAAACTGACCGGCAAAAAAGTCCGCGCGCACTATGACCAGGACGCAACCCTCCTCGGAGGAGCAGTGCTCCGCATAGGCAGCACGATTTACGACGGTTCGGTGAAGGGGCAATTGGAGAGAATTCGGGCGGAGATCAGCGGCGACTAATCGTCAGCTGTCAACAAGGCAGAAAGTTCTCGAATTGGTTGCGTGAAGACGCGAAGGGTTTGGCTGAAAGCTGATAGCTAACAGCTGAGAGCTACTTATGGCACAGATCAAGGCAGACGAAATAACCAAACTGATCCGCGAGCAGATCGAGAACTACGAATCTCAGATCTCCGTGGACGAGACCGGCACAATCATCACGCTGGGCGATGGCATCGCCCGTGTGTACGGACTGGACAAAGTGATGGCCGGTGAACTTCTCTCTTTTCCCCACGACGTGGCCGGCATCGCCATGAATCTGGAAGAAGACCAGGTCGGCGTGGTGATCCTCGGCGAATACACCGAGCTCAAGGAAGGCGACGAAGTCAAGCGCACCGGCCGCATCATGAGCGTGCCCGTGGGCGATGCCATGATTGGCCGCGTGGTGGACTCGCTGGGCCGTCCCATCGACGACAAAGGTCCCATCGCCAGCGACGAATTCATCGCGCTCGAACGTCTGGCACCCGGCGTCATCGATCGCCAGCCCGTGCGCGAGCCCATGGCCACCGGACTGAAAGCCATCGACAGCATGATCCCGATCGGCCGCGGCCAGCGCGAGTTGATCATTGGCGACCGCCAGACCGGAAAAACCGCCGTCGCCCTCGACACCATCATCAACAGCAAAGGCAACAACCTGGTTTGCATCTACAACGCGATCGGGCAGAAGCGCTCGTCGATTGCGCAGGTGGTGAAAATTCTCGAAGACGCCGGCGCAATGGAATACACCATCGTCGTAGCCGCGTCGGCGTCCGAGCCCGCGCCGATGCAGTACATCTCGCCCTACGCGGCTTGTGCCATCGGAGAATATTTCCGCGACACCAAACGCCATGCGCTCGTTATCTTCGATGATCTTTCAAAGCACGCCGCGTCTTACCGCGAAATCTCGTTGCTGTTGCGCCGTCCGCCGGGCCGCGAAGCCTATCCAGGAGACGTGTTTTATCTTCACTCGCGCTTGCTGGAGCGCTCCGCAAAACTCAGTGACAAAAACGGCGGCGGCTCGCTCACCGCCCTGCCCATTATCGAAACCCAGGCTGGCGACGTTTCCGCCTACATCCCGACCAACGTAATTTCAATCACCGATGGTCAAATCTATCTGGAAACAGATTTGTTCAACCAGGGCGTGCGCCCTGCGGTGAACGTAGGTCTGTCAGTAAGCCGCGTAGGCGGCAGCGCGCAGATTAAAGCCATGCGCCAGGTTGCCGGGACTCTGAAACTGGAATTAGCGCAATATCGCGAACTGGCAGCGTTTGCGCAATTCGGCAGCGACCTCGACAAAGCTACGCAAGCCCAGCTCAATCGCGGCCAGCGCCTGGTTGAACTGCTGAAGCAGAACCAATTCTCGCCGCTGCCTTTCTCCAAGCAGATTCTGATTATCTTCGCGGGCACCGGCGGCTTCCTCGACGACCTTCCCGTGAATCAGGTACGCGACTTCGAGCAGGAACTTTACAAGTATGTGGATGCCACCAACTCCGCTCTTCTGCGCACCATCATGGAGAAAAAAGTTCTCGACGACGCGCTGAAAGCGCAATTAACGGACGTAATCAAGCAGGCGAAGCAGCAGTTTGTGAGCTCGCGGGAAGCGGTAGCAAAGTGATGGTTCTCAGTTCCCAGTTCTCAGTTCTCAGCAAGAACCCAGAACCAAAGGGTTCTAACTGGGAACTGGCAACTGAGAATTGAGAACTGGTTTCAAATGCCTAACATTCTCGACATTCGTCGCCGCATCCGCAGCGTGGTCAACACGCGGCAAATCACCAAGGCCATGAAGGTGGTCTCGGCCGCAAAGCTGCGCCGCGCGCAGGATCGCGCTCTATCGGCTCGCCCCTATGCGCTGATCCTCACGAATGTCCTCAAGTCGCTGGTGGCGCGCACGGAAATTTACGATCCCGAGACCGGCGAGCCGAAGCACCCGTTGCTCGCGCAGCGCGTTGAACAAAATATTCTGCTGATCGTCGTCACCGGCGACAAGGGATTGGCCGGCGCATTCAGCGCCAACATAACCAAAGCCGCCGCTCGCTTCCTCGAATCCAAGCCTGGCAAGAATGTCGACATCGAAGCCATCGGCCGCAAAGGTCGCGACTTCCTGCGCAGGCGCTACCCCTCTGCGAAAGTGCAAACGCGGAGTCTGGCGGACCTCGATGAGTCGCTCGAAACCCAGCCCGAAACGTCCTCCGAGCGTGCCGGAGAGATTCAAATTACGGGAGAACATGTTGGAATCTTCAACAAGCTGGAATTCTCCCAGGCCCGCGCTCTTGCCGAGAACGTGATCGAGCGCTATCAGCGCGAAGAAATTGATGCGGTTTACATTGTTTTCAACGAATTCAAATCGGTGATCGCGCAGCGCCTCATCGTGGAACAGATTCTTCCCATCGAGCAGATCGGCGAGCCGACCATCCGCTTGTCCGAAGAAATGACGGAGGAAGAAAAGAAAAAAGCCAGAGAAGCGGCCATCAGCGCGGGAGTGGGCCTGCGCAGCCACGAATCTCCCGCCGATCAGGTCGCCGAGAAATTCGCCACGGCGGATGTCGATTACATCTACGAGCAGCCGCCGGAAGAATTATTCCGTGCGTTGCTGCCGAAATATGTTGCCATCCAGATTTTTCGCGCGCTGCTCGAGTCAGTGGCGGCCGAGCACGCCGCGCGCATGACCGCCATGGATTCCGCCACTAGCAACGCCACCGACATGATCGACTCGCTGACGCTGGTGATGAACCGCGCGCGGCAAGCGAAGATCACAAAAGAGATTATCGAGATCGTAAGCGGCGCGGCCGCGATGTAGCTAGTATCCAGTACCGAGTACCTAGAAGAGCTTAAACAATATGGCTGAAAATATCGGACACGTAGTTCAAATCGCGGGGCCTGCCGTGGACGTGCAGTTTCCTGAAGGCAAGTTGCCGCCCATCTATCAGGCGGTGAGAGTCGTGAGCGACGGCTTCACCGTGCCCAACCCCATCAACGTGATTCTCGAAGTGCAGCAGCACCTCGGCGAAGGCCGCGTGCGTTGCATCGCGATGGAAGCCACCGACGGCATGGTGCGAGGCATGAAGGCTATCGACCAGGGCGGACCAATCTCAGTTCCCGTCGGCCGCGGCACGCTAGGGCGCGTGATGAACGTAATCGGCGAGCCTGTCGATCAGCTCGGCCCGGTCGAGTACAAAGAGAGAATGCCGATTCATCGTCTCGCGCCAGCCTTCGACGAGCAAGCGACAACGGCGGAGATGTTTGAGACCGGAGTCAAGGTCATCGATCTCATTCAACCCTTCTTGAAGGGTGGCAAAATCGGTTTGTTCGGCGGCGCGGGCGTGGGTAAGACCGTCGTCATCATGGAGCTGATCAACAACGTCGCCAAGAACCACGGCGGATTCTCCGTGTTTGCCGGCGTCGGCGAGCGCACGCGCGAAGGCAACGATCTGTGGCTGGAGATGACGGAATCCGGTGTAATCAAGCCCGGCGATCCCGCGCACTCAAAAGCCGCGCTGATTTACGGCCAGATGACGGAACCCCCCGGCGCGCGCCTGCGCGTGGCACTCACCGGACTCACCGTCGCCGAATATTTCCGCGACGCCGAAGGCGCGGACACGCTGCTCTTCATCGACAACATTTTCCGCTTCACGCAAGCCGGCTCGGAAGTGTCAGCGCTGCTCGGCCGCATGCCCAGCGCCGTAGGCTATCAACCGAATCTCGCGACGGAAATGGGCGAGTTGCAAGAGCGCATCACCTCCACTAAGAAAGGTTCCGTCACTTCGGTGCAGGCGATTTATGTTCCCGCCGACGATTTGACCGATCCCGCTCCGGCAACCACGTTTGCTCACCTTGACGCGACCACCGTGCTCTCGCGCGCCTTGACCGAGATTGGAATTTATCCCGCGGTCGATCCGCTGGCTTCCACGTCCCGCATTCTCGATGCACGCATCGTCGGCCAGGAACACTACGACGTCGCGCAGTCAGTGAAGAAAACCCTGCAGACCTACAAAGATCTGCAGGACATCATTGCCATTCTCGGCATCGACGAACTTAGCGAAGATCAGAAGCTGACAGTCGCGCGCGCCCGCAAGATTCAACGCTTCCTCTCGCAGCCATTCCACGTGGCCGAGCAGTTTACCGGCGCGGCAGGACGCTACGTAAAGATCTCCGACACGGTGAAGGGCTTCAAGGCGATCGTCGAAGGCAAATACGACGACATTCCGGAACAGGCGTTTTACATGAAAGGCCCGATCGAAGAAGTGCTCGAAGCCGCCGAGAAGATGAAGACGGCGGCGTAAGAACGGGCTTCGGGCTTCTGCTTTCGGGCTTCAGCGAGAAGCCACGAGGTTTTGCCGAAGCCTGATAGCCGAAGCCCGAAGCCCGAAGCCGATTTTTATGCCAGATACTTTCCAACTCGAGATCGTCACGCCGGAAAAGAAAATAGTAGACACGGCGGCGGAGGAAATTCAGATTCCCGGCAAGAACGGCTATCTGGGTGTCCTGCCCGGCCACGCTCCGCTCATCACCGAACTCGCAGTCGGCGAAATCAAATATCGAGCCGAAGGCAAGGAGCAACTTTTAGCCTCGGCTTGGGGATTCGCCGAAGTGCTTCCGCACAAAGTCACGATTCTCGCCGAAACCGTCGAGAAGCCCGGAGAGATCGACATCGAACGCGCCCGCAAAGCTAAAGACCGCGCCGAAGAACGCCTGACCAGCGGAGACACCAATGTCGATGTCGAGCGCTCGCTGAACGCGCTAGCCAAGGCAGAAACCCGGTTGGAAGTAGCCGAAGGCAAGAACCGCTCTTAAGTTATTGCCGAGCGCTGTTCATTCACGTTTCGGAAGCACATCGCGCCCTTGCGTTACACTCAACTCCGATTGAGGATAGCTCCATGCGATCAATCTCATTTCTTCTTTATTCGTGCCTCTGCGCCCTAACACTGCTTGGGCTAAGAATGCAGGCGCAGGACAAATCATCGCAGCCTCCGCACCCGCCCGCCCCGCTCGTCTCTCCTGAGGTGCACTCCGATGGCAGCGTGACCTTCCGCTTCCCCGCTCCGCACGCGCTGGAGGTGAAGCTGGAACGTGAAGGCGCCGAACCGATTGCGATGCAAAAAGACGATCAAGGCATCTGGATTGTCACCACAGCACCGTTGAATCCCGACTACTACGGTTACTCGATCCTCGTCGATGGTGTGCGCTCCCTCGATCCCTCGAACCCCATGCTCGTTCCGAATTTGCTGACTCCAGACAGCGCAGTGCACGTGCCAGGACGACTATCTTTGCCTTGGGAGGTGAACGATGTCCCCCACGGCGAAATCCATCATCATTTCTACAAGTCCACCGTCGCCGGCGACGACCGCGATTATTACGTCTACACGCCCGCAGGCTACGATCCAGCGGCAAAAAAGAAGACGTATCCTGTGCTCTATTTACTACACGGTTTTAGTGACGATGCCAGTGGATGGACAGCTGTCGGCCATGCCAACGTAATCCTGGACAATCTGATCGCTCAGGGCAAAGCGAAACCGATGATCGTGGTAATGCCGCTAGGCTACGGCACGATGGAATTTGTACACTTGGGATGGAATGCGTGGGGGCACGACGAACTGCGCGCACGCAACTTCGAAAAGTTTCGTGAAGCGCTGCTCACCGAGGTGATGCCCCAAGCGGAAAACGAATATCGCATCACGAAAGACCGCAATTCACGGGCGATTGCCGGCTTATCGATGGGCGGCTCGGAATCTCTGCTCACCGGCCTGAACAACCTCGACAAGTTTTCTTGGTTTGGTGCTTTCAGTTCGGGCGGCATTCCCGAGGATTTCCAAAAACAGTTTCCATCTCTCGACGCCACAGCCAATCAGCAACTTCATCTGCTATGGATCGCATGCGGCACCGAGGATCATTTGATTACGATCAACCGCAATCTGCGGGGATGGCTGAAGACCAAGGGCGTGAAGATGACCGAAATCGAGACGCCCGGCATGCACACCTGGATGGTGTGGCGGAGAAATCTGTCTGAGTTTGCGCCGCTGCTGTTCCGATAATATTCCGCTAGGTCGTTAACGACGCTGCAAGACCGTTACGGCACATTCACCTGATTCCGAGTCTCCGACGGAACATACTTCACTGCTGCCGTCCGCTCCAGCTTATCCCAGGCAAACCTGCGGCCTTCCAGCGCGCGCTTCAGCGTCTTGAACAACACTACCGAAAATAACTGCCGGTAAGCAAAGCGCTGCAACCAAACCTGGCTCAACAGCCACACGTCTTCTTTGTCGTCAGGCCTCCGCCGCTCCAGCGCAAACGCCAGTGCCGACGCCAGAAAATCAACCACCAAAAATACGAAGAAGAATGCCACCAGCTTGTGGAAGCTGGCGGGGTCCGTGGAATCTGGATGGAAATATTTCTGGATGAAATACCACATGGCGCCGAAGGCGAACATGATATCGATCAGCGGCGACACCAGCGGCAGCAGAATCTGGAAGATCACAATGTTCGGCAGCGCCACAAATCCCAGCGCTCCCTTTCGCGCAAACACCCCACTGTGCTTGTAGACGGCCTGCAGAATTCCAAACGACCAGCGAAAACGCTGGCGCATCAGCCCATTCGCCGTGGTAGGCGCCTCGGTATACGCCAGCGCCATATCTTCATATTCCACGCGGTAACCGCGGCGCAAAAGCCCCATGGTCAGGTCAGCGTCTTCAGCGACAGTATCGAGGTGGTAGCCGCCGGCCTCGCGTACCGCGGAAACGCGCCACGCGCCAATCGCGCCCGGCACCACGCTGACTGCGCCAAAAACATCCAGCGCCCGGCGCTCGAAGTTCTGACTGGTGATGTATTCCAAGGCCTGCCAGCGCGTCCACAAATTTACGCGGTTCCCCACCTTGGCATTGCCTGCGATGGCGCCAACCTTGGGATTAATAAAGTGCGGCACCAGTCGTGAGATCGCATCACTAGCAATAATCGTATCGGCATCGATCCCAACAAAAAGTTCGGCATCTTGTATATGCTCGATGCCGTAATTCAAAGCTTCCGCCTTGCCTGCGTTCTCCTTCGTAAGAATCAAAACTCGTCCCGCAGCTTCCTCCCGCATAAAGCAAGCCCGCGCCACTTCCAGCGTGCGGTCTTTCGACCCATCATCGATCACAATCACGCGCAAGTTTCGGTAATCCGAGTTGAGCGCAGCCCGCACCGTTCGCTCAATCACCTTTTCTTCGTTGTAAGCAGGAATCAACACTGCAACCTTCGGACGGTACGATGCGACCTCCGCCGGCTTGCCGAAAATTTTCTCCTGCAAGCGATCATAAATTGCCGCCGCGCCAATAAATACCAAACGCCCGGTCATGAGCAAATCGCCGAGAAAGAATATCCACGTGATCCCGGTAATGCCGGCGTCAAACAGCCAGAAGCCCAGCCCATCAAGGCGTGCAGCCCAACGTTCGCCGGTCGTCAGCGGAGCCATCACCTCTGCTCTGGTCTTGCCAAACAAATCGTATACCGGAGCAATCTCCAGTCCGCGCGCCCGAACGCCCTCAATAATCATCGGCAGCGCCCGCACCGTCTCCGCCCGGTTGCCACCGCCATCATGTAGAAGTACGATGTTGCCGCAGCGCAGGTCGTTGGGACCGCACGGCGGCAAGTGCGCCAGAACGTAACTCGAAATTTCCTCCGCAGTATGCCGGCGCGGCTTGTCGCTCCAATCATTGGGGTCAATCCGGTTGCCGACCGTGATGTAACCCATATCCTGCGCGAAGGCCAGCGGACGCACCTGATCGGCAGTGTCCGGTTCCTCATCAATCGCATAAGGCGGCCGCAGCAGCGTCACGCGCACGCCCATCAAACTGGCGAAGAGCCGCTCCGTGAGGTTCAACTCCACCTTCATGTACGTCGAAGAAATATTGCTCACGTCAGGATGCGTAAACGTGTGGTTGCCGATGGCGTGGCCTTCGTTATAAATCCGTTTCGCCACGCCCGAAAATTTGTCAGTCTGAATGCCGATCAAAAAAAACGTAGCCGGAGCGTTTTCCCGCTTGAGCACATCGAGAATCTTCGGCGTCCAGTCCGGATCGGGGCCGTCGTCAAAGGTCAGCGCTACCTTGTTTTTACTGTAACCGTAACGCCCCACGCGGAAAGGTTCCGGCAAATTCTGAAAATTCTCGTCAGTAATAATTTTTGTATTCGCGTCAATGGTAAGGTCGCGCGTGCCATGTGTGGGCCGCTGTTCAATGCGCAGGATCTCGCCCTGGCCCTCCATATCCACATCCTGGCCCGGAGGCACATCGCGCAACTTGTCAGTCGCGGCAGCCTCGCCCGGAATATCCCATACCTTCCACAATGACCTGTCTTCCCCGCCCAGCCGCCACAAAGCAAAAGTCTGTATACCCAACTCCTGCGCCGCTCGCATATGATTCAGCGCCGTAACCCCATCCAGAAACCAAATGTCATGGCGGATGCTGCGCTCATCCAGATAACTGAAATGCGGATTCAACGCATCGTCATCGAAAGTTATATCTTCATCAGAATCGCGCGCCGCCAGCCACGCTTCCTGCACGGTCACGGTACTGTCGTGCGCGTCAGCAGGCAGCTTGCCCTTCTTGGGTTTGAGCACCCAATCGTATCCATAGTTGGCGATGGCGCAGATGATCTTTTCTTTCGGAATAACCTTTACCGCAGACTTGAGATTGTCCACGAACCAATCCTGCGAGGCGACCGGCCCGCCCGTCGCCCCAGGATAGTGCTCGTCGTAGTTCATGATCACGACGCCATCCGCGGGCGCGGCAACGGCGGCGTAATCAAATCCCTTGCTGCGCGGGGGAACGCTTACATACAGCTTCATCCCGCGCGCATGCAAATCTCCCGAGAGCTCATTCAACAGCGCAACATAACCCGGCAGCCCGGAATCCGGAAAGGCTTCAAAGTCCACCATCAGCCCGCCAAACCGATCCGAAGAAAGAAACATCCCGACCTGCTTGCGAAAAAGGGCACGCGCCGCGGGATCGTTTAAGAAACCCGTGATGTCTCCCATCCAATTCGCGCCGTCAAAGTTATTCACCATGGGGAAGACTTCCATGCTGTTGTCTTCCGCTTTCAAAAACGGCATCACGCGATCGTCGACGGAACGCACGCGATCGTTTTGCACTACGTCAAAAAACTTGTTGGTCTGGTCATCCACCCCCTGCAGTCGTCCATCCGGAGTGAGCACGTGCAGCCAGTCCGGATAAAGTAAATCGATTTGCCGGGCGAAATCGCGCAGGGAAGAGAAGCTGGCTGCGTCCCACGGAACGTAGAATGCCGCGCGAATGCCTTCTTCCTGATTGAGTTTCACCTCGGATGCAGGCAGCTTCGACTTGCGATGCGAGCGCACGGCAGCCTTCTTCAATCGATCGCGCGCCTTCTCCCGCTCATTCTCCTTCAGCGCTTTGAACGCACGCTTCTGTGGCGAAAACAGCAATTCAGGCAGGTGTTCATCCCGCAGCGCGGTGTACACAAAGAAAATGACAAGCGCCGAGATTGCCACGACCAGAGCGTCGACGAAACGTCTCAGTCGCTTCCAGCGCGCACGTTCCGGATCGTAGAAGACAGGTTCAGGCATGAAAGGCTAAGCGTTCATCGTATGCCGCACGCGGCGCACGGTCAATTCTCGGCAGGACAGCACGACTACTAGCTAGGATCATCCATGATTCACTTTCAGATATGCCCATGTGGGGACAGCCGCCCCGGCTGTCCACTCGAGCGAAGCTCGAGTGGTTTTCCTCGCCGTTAGAATGCGCTTTCTCAATCCGCAGTTGACTGCGCTATAGTCTCTGCGTGCTGCAACTGCTGCGTAAGGACGCTCGATTCTTTCTTGCAGCCGGCCTGATGGCGGTAGCGCTCCGGTTGCTCTTCGCGCTTCACTATCCCGGCATCGTGGACGATTCGCGGCTCTATGCCGATATCGCCATGAACTGGCTGCAGTATGGCGTTTACGCCATCACCAATTCCGGCCACGTCGTCCCCACGCTCTCCCGCTTGCCCGGCTACCCGGCATTTCTCGCGGCGGTTTTCACCATTTTCGGCTGGAGCAACTTCCGTGCGGTCCTGCTGGTTCAAGTTGTGTTCGATCTCGGCACGTGTTTCCTCATCGCGGATATTGCTCGCCGCATACTTTCCAAACGGGCCGCCAAAGCGGCGTTCGTGCTCGCCGCTCTTTGTCCATTCCTGGCCAACTACGCAGCCGCGGCTCTTACCGAGACGCTGGAAATCTTCTTCACCGCATTAGCGCTGGATTTAGCCGTATGCGGATTAGCAACTCTCAGCAAAACTGAATCAGCCAATCCCGCGCCAGCAGCCTGGTTCGGATGTGGCCTCTCCATCAGCGCCTGCATCCTTTTGCGCCCGGATGGCGGAATCCTGCTCGCTGCCTTTGGCCTCTACTGGCTTCTGCTCTTCTTCCGTAGCCTGATTAGAAAAAAACAAACCGCGGAAGCACCGCGATTGCTTCCCATTCTCCGCGCAGGAACAATTCTCGCTCTCACCGCGCTAGCGCCCCTGGTCCCATGGACGCTCCGCAACTTGCACACCCTGCACCACTTCGAACCGCTAGCTCCGCGTTACGCCAACGATTCCGACGAACCGCTAATGCCCGGCTTCAATCGCTGGACCAAAACCTGGATCGCAGAGTACACCTCCGTCGAAGAAATTTACTGGAACGTGCCCGGCACCGCCCTCGACATCACGCGTCTGCCGCGTCGCGCCTTCGATTCAGTTGAGCAGCGGCAACAAACCACGCAGCTCTTCGCGGACTACAACCGCGATAACGACGTAACTCCCGAACTCGATGCGCAGTTTGCCATGCTCGCCGCCACGCGCATTCATGCTGCGCCCTTGCGCTACTACGTTTGGCTCCCGGTCATGCGCATCGCTGACATGTGGCTGCGGCCCCGAACCGAACTTCTGCCTGCTGATCCGCGCTGGTGGCAGTTCAACGACCAACCCTCGTGGCTGGTCGTGAGTGTCCTCTTCGGGTTGCTGAATCTGGCCTACGTAGCCGCCGCAACCGCCGGATTCCTGCGCGCTCGCGCACTTCCCGGCATCGGACTACTGCTTCTATTCGTACTGTTGCGCTCGCTTTTTCTCGGCACTCTCGAAAATCCAGAACCACGCTACACTCTCGAATGCTATCCCGCGGTCATAATCCTCGCCACAGCGCTATTTCGCATCGTACCTATCGAAAACCCGCATGAATAGGCTTCCAAATGTGGAACGCCTATGTGAAAAGCCGTATTCAAACGTTTCAGAAGGCCACAACCGTTGCATATTCAGCTTGCACATTGTGGCCCCTCAGTTGCACAATAGCGCTCCAACGACACTTGGGATTCAATTCCGTTCGTGATCCTGAGACACAATTGTTTCTAGCCTCGTGTGCAAGGAGCCTTTCCCCATGCGTGCAGCTAAGATCGCATCCTCCATCCCCGATGATTTTTCTTCCAGGCCGACCGCTCAGGCTCGATCGATCTTGCGCGCAAACATAACAACATCACTGCCGCAATGTTTCTCCGCCGTCTTCTGTCGCCTGGTTTTCTGTCTTTGCATAGCCCTCGCGTGCGGCGAATTCGCACTCGCCCAGCAAGCCACGGCCGTGTTGACCGGTGCTGTCAAAGACGCCAGCGGCGCTATCGTCGTAGGCGCAAAAATCACATTGAGAGACGCGCAGACCAACTCCTCACGCAATACAACAACCGGCAAGGATGGCGACTATGTATTCAATCTTGTTCCCATCGGAGCCTATGAAGTGACGGTTGAGCACGCCGGCTTTGAAAAGTACGTCCGTAAAGGCATCACGCTTGAGATCAATCAAAACGCCCGCTTGGATGTCTCCCTGCAAATCGGCATGGCCAGCCAGGTCGTGGAGGTCACAGGAGATGTCACCCAGGTCGACACCGTGAGCGCAACCCTGGGCAAAGTGGAAACCACGGCTCGGATTCAAGAACTGCCTCTGGCCGCGCGCGACACCATGCAACTGGGCCTGTTGCAGGCCGGCGTATTTGCTCCCGATCAGGATGACGGCTCAGGCAATCCGTTCTCCGTAAGCGGCCAGCGTTCCGAATCCGAAACCTTTCTGATCGATGGCGCCGATAACAACGACTTCCTCGGGAACAACATGGTCGTGGACCCCAACCCCGACGCAGTGGCCGAATTCAAGATCATCACCAACAATTACGAAGCGGAGTATGGCCGCACCTCCGGCGGCGTCGTGAATCAGGTCATTAAGTCTGGCACCAATGCCATTCACGGAGACTTCTTCGATTATTTCCGCAACACCTCTCTGGACGCCTCCGATTACTTCCTGCAACAGGTTCCCATCTTCCGATACAACATCTTTGGTGGAACCATCGGCCTGCCCATCAAGAAAGACAAGATGTTTCTCTTCGCTTCTTATCAGGGAGCGCGGCGGGCGGAGGGGCAAAATCCAGGAATTCTGACGGTTCTGTCGGCCCAGGAACGCACCGGAGATTTCAGCGACCTGGGATTTCCGCTCGTCGATCCCACCGGCGCCAACCCCAGCGGCTATTTTCCCAACAACCAGGTGCCGGTTGATTCCGTGATGGCAAATTACATCAACAAATATCTACCGTTGCCGAATACCGGAACTAACGGTTTTGTCGAAGACCCCGTGGCCAGCTTGCAGGAAGACCAATTTATTTTCCGTTACGACTACAACATTTCCAGCAAGGATACGCTCTCGGCGTTCTATGTGTTCGACGACCAGCCCCAGGTATTTCCTTTTGAAGTTTTGAAAGGAGCTTCCACCGGAGGAAACGTGCCCGTGGGATCGGGCTTTACGAATGCTCAGCGTTATCAAACCGGATCGATTAGCTGGACCCGTACCCTCTCCCCGACTCAGTTAAATGAGCTGCGATTCTCCACTAATCGGGTTGCGACCTTAGACGCGACGCCCACGGATAGAACGCCGCCGTCGGCCCTCGGATTCTTAACAGTAATCCCGGACGATCCAAACGGCGCAGCGCCACCCGCCATATCCGTGAGCGGCGCATTCAATCTTGGCCCTTCTCCCCAGGGCCCCACCAAGATTCACGACGCCACTTTTCAGTACCAGGATACTTTTTCCTGGACCAAGGGTACCCATGCTCTGAAGTTCGGAGCCGATATCCGTTGGATCGATGAAAATTTCCACTACGATTTTTATAACAACGGATCGTTCGACTTCGGAAGCTACTACACCAACACGGGTAGCGCTCTGGCCGATTTTGTTGGCGGTTTTACCGATAACTATTACCAGTTCTCCAGCGCCATCTACGGCATCCGAACCCACCAGTTTGATTTCTTTGCCCAGGATGCGTGGAAAATTACCAAGAACTTGAGTCTGGATTACGGTCTGCGCTACGAATACAATTCGCCGCAAGTCGATCCGCGAAACCAGATTCAGGGCTGGTTTCCCGGACAACAGTCAACCCTTTATCCGGCCTCCCCGCCAGATTTCCTATATGCGGGCGATCCCGGAACCCCCAACCGGGGCTTGGTTTATCCCGATAAGACCAACTTTGCTCCGCGGTTTGGTTTCTCCTGGGATATGTTGGGCAACGCCAAACTGGTAATGCGCGGCGGCGCTGGGATTTTTTGGGACCTCGAAGATGGAGCTCTCAACTTGCAGTTCGGTGGCCAGGCTCCCTTCGGATATGTGGCTAACAACTATCCGTGCTTCACAACTGTCGCCATCGGTGAGGGCGGATGTTTGGTTCCGGTCAATGGCTCTTATTCGGCGGATCCTTTCCAGACTGCGTCCACGGGCTACTCTGATCCCTATCCCTTCATTGCGGGCGGCCATCTCGGCAACTTTTTCACTCCCGCCATTCCTTTTGCGTACGTGGTCACTCCCCACTTCCGCACTCCTTACGCCGAGAACGTCAATTACGGCTTCCAATACCAGCTTTCGCCAGACACGGTGGTGGAGGCAGTCTACGTCGGTAGCTTCAGCCGCAGGGCTATTGGCAGCATCAACCTGAATAACCCAGAAGTCACCGGCAGCAACCCTAACAACTTAATGGCTCAATACCAGAGCTATGTGCCGACCGCAGATCCTTTGAACCCCATCGATGTGGTAAATGACATCACCCCCGACTGCGCCCGCCCTCTGGCCAATTGCAACGCAAATTTCATCCCTCTGGGCGCAACTCAGATTGAAACGAACCTGAGCAATGGCAGCTCTTCCAGCAACGAGATGCAAGTCACCGTCGACCGAAGAATGAATCATGGCCTTGGCTTTCGAGTCGCTTATACTTTGGCCAAGACCATTGATATCGCTTCGGGCTTCCGCGCCCGCTCGTCCACCTATACCAATCCAACCGACCCGGCCTTCGACCGCGGCTTGGCGGATTTTGACGCGCCGCAGCGCCTCGTGTTAAGTCCAGTATGGCAAATCCCCGCCGGCGACAGCGGCAGCGCGCTGCGGAAAAACATCCTCGGCGGCTGGGTGATTTCCTCGATCACATCTTTCCAGTCAGGGAACCCGTTCACGCTGTTTTCCAGCAACGGCGCCAGCGAATCCGAAGAAGGACTCGATCGTCCTGACGTGGTTGGTCCCATTAAGGTCTTCAAGAATCCCAGGCAAATGCGTACCTTCAGCCCCAGTTCGGATGGAATCCACGGCAGTTGTCTTTCCGGCACGACCACTGGGTACTTTGTGTTTGATCCCACAAACGTGGTCTGCTCCGTAGGTCCGCCCGCAGGACAACCGTACGTCGCCGGTCTCGGCCTGACTCAGGGAGGTGTGCCGCTGTTCAGCTACGGCAACATGGGAAGAAACGTCTTGCGCGGACCCGGAATCAACGACTGGGATATCTCGATCATGAAGAACTTCAAGATCACCGAGAGCAAGTCCGTGCAATTTCAGTCCAACTTCTTCAACGCCTTCAACCACGTCCAATTTTACGGACCCACTTCCAATGGAGGATCGGTGGGCGGGGCTAGCCAGTTCGGTCAGGTCTCGACGGATTCTTCGCCTTCCACTTCGCCGTATTATCGGGGACCAAGGATTATCCAGTTCGCCCTGAAGGTCTTCTTCTAGGCGATCTGATTCTTTATGGGAAACAACAGCGGGGCTCTTAGGTAGTGGTGCAGTTTAACTATTACCCCACGTTTGTCATCCTGAGCGGAGCGTTCTTCAGGCGTAGTGAAGGATCTCTGGCTCAACCGGCCCAACGTGTAAGCCAAACCGGGGGCTCTTACGACAGCGGCGAATCGCTCATCCTAAACCGCGTGCGCACATGCTCGGAGATCAACTCGATCGCCGGCCGGTTCACCACCGGGTCGCTTTGCGCCAAATACTTCATCGCCTCTACCAGCAGGCGCTGGCCGTCGACGTATCGAGGATCGGAAGTACGCTCCCTTTTTCTGGGACGACCCAGCTGCGGGGGAACAGGAATGGTGAAGACCTTGGCCATGAATAAACTCGTCTGGAAATCCTAGGGCAGTATAGCGCCCGACGTTCCATTTTCAGAACACATTTCTTATGCTTTAGATTCAGTTACTTACCCGCGCGGCGAAACAAATTTCGTTTTCCCGTTAGTTTTCAGGTGAAAAACATCGTTGCCGATCTTAGCCGGCATCTTGATTGCCGTATACATGGCCAGGCGATAATCCCCCTGGGTTTGCATCAGCTTTTGTTGCAGGGAGACGCCGCGCTGCAGGTCGATCCACAAAAATATCTGCGGCAAATTAGCTCGAACTTTTTCGCTCTTCGGAATCAGCAGCAACCGCGCCGTCGGGCTGCCGTCAATCGTCTCTTCGCCCTGGTAAGTGACGTCGAAAGATTTTTTCAAGTCCTCGCCGCTGCCTCCGAAGCCCAAAACCATCAGGCTTTCGAACTCCTGGTGGTTCGCGCCCGCTGTATACTCCAGCACCTGCTCGATCTTCGGTTGGTATACCTGCAGCTTGCCGTCTTTGTAGAGCACAAATTTCGTATCCGGCTCTTTAAAGTCGGCCATCATATCGATTTGCTGCCCTGCGCGCCGGTAGTAAACCGTACCCTTCGAAGTGTCGGTTTCACTCACCACCGCCTGATATTGCTCGAACACAAAATCAGCCTGCGCAGTCTGAAAGCTCGCCGCAGCTTTATCCATGGTCTTGAGCACGCTCTCGAGAGTAGGCGCTTGCTGTTGTTGCAAAAGCAGACTCATCGCGAGGAACAGAAAGTGAATAGAGATCATGATGGCCTGCAATTTGACTACTACCCAACCATTGTCATCCTGAGCGCAGCCGTTCTTCAGGCGTAGCGAAGAGCCTGCCCTTAGCGAAGCCGAAGGGATCTCAATCTCAACCGGCCCAACGCGTAAGCCAACCGCGTCATTACCAAAACTACTCCCGCTTAGCCCACACTCGATAACTCTGTATCCTGCCCCGACGGTCCGTCACGCCTTCATACTTCACGATCGTCACATTCCCTGAAATCGGCTTGATAATCTGCAGCAACTGATCGCGCACCGCACCATCGTCTCCTGCCGTAATCGAGCCACCCGAAATCTGGTAAAGCAAACCGCCGTCCGCTTCAGGCGTAACGACGATATCAGTCTGATGCTGATTGCCTGAAACAGGTTTATCGTTGTAGTTTATCCAGTAAGGCGTGGCAAAAATAAAAAGCAGGATCAGCGTGACCATGATGTCGTAGTGCAACGTGCCCCGCTCATGTTGCCAAAGAATGTAGCTGCGAATTGTCCGCCATGCGCGGTTCATCGGTAGGGAAGGCGCGCCCGTCGCGGTCGTGCTGATTTCCACACTTTGCAAGTCTAGTGACCCTATCCTTTCTTGGCAATGCCGAAGCTCGTGGCAGCTTTGAAAGGGCGCGACTTCTAGTCGCGTCGGAAAGTCCGTCAATATAAAGGGGGCTTTAGCCCTGAGGGACGCGGCTAAAACTTCTTCGCCGTAATCCGCTCCGCCCCAACATAAGGCCGCAGCACCTCCGGAATCACCACGCTCCCATCCGCCTGCTGATAATTCTCCACAATCGCCACCCACGTCCGCCCCACCGCCAACCCACTCCCGTTCAAAGTATGTACGAACTCAGTCTTATTCTTTCCCTCCGGACGGTAACGGATATTCGCTCGCCGCGCCTGGTACGCCTCAAAATTCGAGCACGAAGAAATCTCCCGGAACAACTGCTGCCCCGGCAACCACACCTCAATGTCATAAGTCTTCGCCGAAGACGGGCCCATATCCCCGGTGCACAACGCGACCGTCCGGTAATGCAAGCCCAGCTTCTGCAGAATTGTCTCCGCATTCCGCGTCAGCTTCTCATGCTCTTCGTAAGAATCCTCCGGCCGCGCAAACTTCACCAACTCCACCTTCTGAAACTGATGCTGCCGGATAATTCCGCGCACATCCTTCCCATACGATCCCGCTTCGCTGCGGAAGCACGGCGTGTAAGCCGCAAGCGAAATCGGCAGCTGCGACGCCTCGAGAATTTCATCGCGATAAAGATTCGTGACCGGAACTTCCGCTGTCGGAATCAGCCAGAGATCTTTCTCTCCATGCGGCACCCGAAACAAATCAGCCGCAAACTTAGGCAACTGCCCCGTCCCATACATCGATTCAGAATTCACCAAGTAAGGTGGCAACACTTCCGTATACCCATGCTCACGCGTGTGCAAATCGAGCATGAAGTTCGCCAGTGCCCGCTCAAGCTTCGCGCCCAAGTCCCAGTAAACCGCAAAGCGCGCGCCTGTTAGCTTAACTGCCCGCTCCAGATCAAGCACGCCCAACTCCGCTCCCAGATCCCAATGCGGCTTGGGAGTAAAGTCAAACTGCGGAGCCTGACCCCAGCGCCGGACTTCCACATTATCTTCCGCGCTGTGCCCCACCGCTACGCTGGCGTGAGGCATGTTGGGAATGCTCAAGAGAATATCCTGCAGCCGCGCATCCAGATCGGCGGCGATTTTTTCCCGTGCCTGAATCTGCTCGCGCAGCTCTTTCGTCTCGGCGATAGCGACAGTCGCATCCCCGCCGTTCTTCTTCAACTTGGCGATATCTTCCGAAGCCTTATTCCGCCGAGCCTTCATGGTCTCAGCCTCGGTAATAGCCTCCCGCCGCTGTGTGTCCACGTCGCGGAAGTCCTTTAGCACGGCATCCGGATCAGCGCCGCGCTGGCGCAGCATCTCCTCCACCCGCGTCAGATTGTCACGAACAAAACTAAGATCAAGCATGGGAACCAACTACTCTATCGGAAAACAACCAGAAATTGCACCTAACGCGTGTGACGTTTGATGTGGGGACAGCCGCCCTCGGCTGTCCGTCGAGCGCAGCTCGACGGGTTTCCTTGCCCCCGACAAAAATCTAAACCATCCTGCATCCCCGGTGTTACCATTTCGGACTGTTTCAAGTTCGATGAAACCGCACATGACCAGAGCCTCCCGATCCATGTCATCCCCGCGCGTAGTCTGCATCGAGGACTTCCGCCCCATCGCCCGCCAAAGAATCCCGCAATCCGTCTTCGACTATCTCGATGGCGGTGCCGAAGGCGAAGTCACGCTTCGCGAAAATTGCCGCGTATTCAATGACGTTACTTTCCGCCCGCGCCACGCCGTCGCCGTCGCAAATTGCAATTTGTGCACTCGCGTTCTCGGCTTCGATCTTGCCCTTCCATTCCTGCTAGCCCCGGTCGGTTACAGCCGCCTGATGCATCCCGGTGGCGAAGTGGCTGCCGCACGAGCCGCCGGCAAGGCCGGCACTGGTTACATTCTCTCGACCATTTCCGGGCACAAACTGGAAAATGTCAAGGCCGCTTCATCGGGACCAGTTTTCTATCAACTCTATTTAATGGGCGGCCGCGGCGCAGCCGAAGGCTCCATCGAACGCGCGCGAGTTGCCGGATTCTCCGCACTGGTAGTCACCATCGACACTCCCGTCTCCGGAATCCGCGAACGCGACTTTCGCAACGGCATGAAGGAACTCATCAGCGGCGGCCCGCTGGAAAAAATTCCCTACCTTCCCCAAATTCTCTCGCGCCCGGGCTGGCTCTTCAGCTTTCTTCGGGACGGCGGCGTCCCCGCGCTCCCCAACGTAGTCGTTCCCGGCAAAGGCCCCATGCCGCTCGTCGACGTCGCTGCCGCTCTCGCCGAATCGACCGTCACCTGGGCCGACTTGCGCTGGATTCGCGAACTCTGGAAGGGCCCAATCGTAGTCAAAGGTGTTCTAACCGCCGATGATGCCCTCCAGGCCATCGATGAAGGCGCCGCGGCAATTTCAGTTTCCAACCACGGTGGCCGCCAGCTCGATGGCGTTCCCGCCTCATTGCGCGCCCTACCCGAAGTAGTGGCAGCGGTCAAAGGCCGCATCGAAGTCTGGATGGATGGCGGCATTCGCCGCGGCACCGACATCGCCAAAGCCCTCTGCATCGGAGCAAACGCCGTGCTCTGCGGACGCGCCTATGCCTACGGCCTCGCCGCCGGAGGCGAAGCCGGCGTAGATCGCGCCATAGAAATCCTGCGCACGGATCTGGATCGCACCCTCAAGCTCCTGGGTTGCGCATCCGTCGCAGAACTAGATCGCTCCTACATAAACATTCCCAAAACGTGGGAAGCAACCTGATTTGCAGTCGTAACCGTTCAGAATCATTGCGGGCTTTAGCCCCTGAGGGAACATGCCGTTGCTTCTCTGACACCGTTAACGCATACTCCGCTCGCAAGGAGGCATCATGCAGTGGACCCAGATCTACGACCCATTCGGTCATTGGTGGCTTTCCACGCTGGTCGCGGCTCTTCCCATCATCGTCCTCTTCACCCTGCTCGCCGGTCTCAAAGTTAAACCGCACTGGTGCGCCATCGCCGGCGCTGCGACCGCCGTCCTCGTCGCAATAATCTTTTTCAAAATGCCTCCCGCGCTCGCCGCCATGAGCTTCGGCTATGGCGTCGCCTACGGAATCCTCAAGATCGCATGGATCGTTCTAGCCGCGGTCTACCTCTACGACATCTCCGTCGAGACCGGACAATTTGAAATCATGAAGGAATCGGTCGCCGGAATCACCGCCGACCGCCGCCTGCAAGTCCTGCTGGTTGCATTTTGTTTCGGCGCATTCATCGAAGGTGCAGCCGGCTTCGGCGCACCGGTCGCGATCGCCGGAGCCTTCATGATCGGCCTCGGCTTCAAGCCCTTCCATGCCGCCGCGCTGAACCTGATCGCCAACACCGCGCCCGTAGCCTGGGGAGCCATCGGCACGCCGGTTCACGCGCTCGCCGCCGTAGCTGGCCTGCCGGAATCCGATCTCAACGCCATGATCGGCCGCATTCTTCCTTTCACCGCCGTCATCGTTCCTTTTTGGCTGGTCAGGACTATGGTCAGTTGGCGCGAGACCTTCGAAGTGTTTCCCGCCATTGCCGTTGTCGGCGTTTCTTTCGCGCTCACCCAATTCTTTTGGTCGAATTATGTCGACAGCAATCTGGTCGACATCATGGGCGGCGTAGTCTCAATCGTCGCGGTTCTGATCTTCCTCCGCTTCTGGAAGCCGAAAAAAATCTGGCGCTTCGACTACGACGACCAAGTCCCATCGCTCCCTCCGCCCACCGGAAAACTTTCCGACGACGTTGGCGGCGAATGGCCCGCAGAGAAATTCGATGGCTACGTCCAATCCCGCGACCAAATTCGCGCCTACACCGCCGCACAAATCGCGAAAGCCTGGACTCCCTTCGCAATCCTCTCGCTCTTCGTCTTGCTCTGGGGACTGCCGTCGATAAAACTGGCCATGAACCAGGCCACCACTCCGGCCTTTCACATGATGCTCGCCAACGGCAAGGTCCGTCCCGGTCCACCCGGATGGGATGTACCTTACCTGCACAACGCCATCTCTCGCGCCGCGCCAATCGTCACCAAGCCCACGCCCGAAGCCGCGCGCTACGATTTCAACTGGCTCTCCGCCACCGGAACTGCCTGCTTCATCGCCGCACTCGTCTCCGGACTATTGCTAGGCCAGGGCCCCGTACGTCTGCTAAAGATTTTCTGGAGAACTCTGGTGCGCATGCGCCTGGCCATGGTTGCCATCTCGTTCATGCTGGGCCTGGGCTTCGTGACGCGCTACGCCGGCCTGGATGCCGTGCTGGGCCTGGCGTTCACGCGCACCGGATGGCTCTATCCATTCTTCGGCACATTCCTCGGCTGGCTGGGGGTTGCCCTCACCGGCAGCGACACCTCGTCGAACGCGCTCTTCGGCAGCCTGCAAAGAATCACAGCGCAACAACTCGGCATCGACCCGGTCCTAATGTGCGCCGCTAACAGCGCCGGCGGAGTCATGGGCAAAATGGTCGACGCGCAATCCATCACCATCGCCACCGCCGCCACCGAGCAAGTCGGCAACGAAGGCATAATTTTCCGCTTCGTCGCCTGGCACTCCGTCGCCCTTTGTTCCATCGTCGGAATCATCGTCCTGCTCTACGCCTATGCTTTCCCCCACGCCGTACCGCATGGGTTGACGTTTGTAAAATAGCGGCCGCCGACAGTGACGTGGAAGAGCGGCGCCTCAGCGCCGCGTTAAGTCCCACGTTTTCACCGTGCCCGCCCTGCAATCTTGAAACGCAAAAAAGCGGGCCAATGAAACGGCCCGCCCTTGAATCAACTTACCCGCGATCACTCCCGATTACGGCCTGGAGACCGGTCCCAGGTTGTTTGCGGTTGCATTCTGAATCAGTTGTGTTTGGTGGTACGTAGTTACGCCCGTAAGCGTCGGGACAATATATCCGCCCACATCGCCGCCTTTTTCCGGACTGTTGACACCAGACGATCCGATCAGAGCTCCCGATCCGCTCAGTTGTTGATAGTGTGAACGCACCAGCTTGAGACCAAGATCGGTGGTCCCGGCAACTGCCGTGGTCGGCACATAGTCGGGCACATCATTGACCGCGAAAGCGTTCGATGCATTCACCAGCGCCGTTGCATTGGGTCCAGTCGTACCGGTTGTGACAAGACGTAGCACCGTCCACTCGCGATAGGTCCCGTTGCGTAGGTTCGGAAAGGAAAATCCGTTCGCCCAGATATCGTGCTCTGAACAGGGGAATGCCCCCACTCCGCCCGCGCAAGTCGCGGGCAGATTAGTCGTGCCCGGCAATGTCCCGGCACTCGTCGGCTCTCCGGGATCGAGAGTTGATCCGTACGTCTGGAAAATCGGATCGACCCCGTTGATTTGAATGTAGCCGTAAGCCGTGTTGTTGGCGATTGAGCTCACGTTCCCGTAGCTGAAGTACGTGTACCCGATGCCATCGGTACCACCGAATTTGGCGGCTGAGTTTTGCACGGCCTTCACTTCTTCGCTGCTGCCAATGGCGCGATAGCGTGCGCCGGAGCCAGCCAGGCAAGTTCCTGTCTGTCCCTTGAGCGGGTTGTTGACGGGAGCGTTCACATTGGCTTCCTGGCTCAAACCAAGAACCGGGTTGGGGTAAACCGTTGGCCGCCGGAACACCAACGCTTCGGCCGCGTACCCCACGCCACTGATGGGCTCACGCAGGAAGATGTTAATCGCTCCCTCCGCTAGACCGAAGGCGCTGGCATTGCAGTTCGTGCCCGAAAACACTTGCTGCAGCTGCGGCTCGGTGGCGTTGGTCAGATCGGCGAGTTGCCCCTCATTGCGTTCTGTGATGAATACCAGCGGGGTCGCGCCCAAATTGATTACCGTGTAGGCTGGGATCGTAGTTCCGCTGAAGGGATCTTTTCCCGCAATGTTAAATGCCAGAACGTTCGAAGCGCCCGTACTGCCAGGGTAGCCACTTAGGATCTGACTTCCTACACCTTTGCCGGTGGTGCCAATCGGATACGCCGGGCAAACACCGGGAGCATTCTTTGCGTTGTATCCCAGCCCGTCAAGTCCGTCGCTGGCTGATCCGCCAGCCGTTCCAGCTCCCAGCGCAGAGTTTACCCGGCACACTACAAACGCCGCATCTTCCGGACGAAGATCAGTCGCCGCCACATTAACCAATTGCCCCGCCGTGAACAGTGCTTGAATACTTGCTGGCAGCGCCGTGTCCGCGCCCCAAACTGGGGACGGAAGCGTGATCAGCCCCGCTCCAGCCGCCGCGAGCGCGGAAGCGGAAGCGTTTATATTGCAGTGCGGTTGCGCAAAGTAGCAGCGCAGTCCGGCCACCGATTCTGTCTTGGCGAACACCCACACGTTCGGAGTGGCAGCGCTGTCCCAAACCACCCAAAGCGATCCTTCGTCGTTATTTACCGGCGTCGTGCGCGTGTCCGTTACGTTGACCGCGTTGGAAGCGCTGGTCCAGTGATACGTCTGGCCTCCTCCACTCACAATGCTGGTTCCATTGTTGTAGGCGGCCAGGGCCAGGGTTTGCCATATGGCCGATGCCCCCGAAATGACCACCTTCAAGGTCTGAGCCTGCACCGGCGGGACAATGCCCACGACCAATGCCAGGACCACAACCGCAAAAATCGATTTTCTACTCGACATAGTGATTCCTTCCTGAGAGTTTTTTTGAAAAACAGCTGGGAGAAACGGAAGTACCGGCCAGGGGTGGGCCGGGGAGAAGAGTAGAGCAGTTCAGGAACAATGTCAAGTAAACAGATAGAGTAAATATATATAATTGATATTAATGTTTCAGGTGTACCCCAGACGAAAAATCTTTCACGGAGTCTTTATGCCGCACACCAATGGCTCTATTGCCAACGAGCGAGAACGCTGTCAGCATCACACAGCCCCTTGCAATGGCGTACAGCAATCGGGCGCACAACAGGCTTTAGGTTCGGAGGATTGTTTTTCCGGCAGGTTATCCTTGAGAACCACAAACGCTTCCCATTCGTTGCCATCAGGGTCGCGCACCCATGTCTTGTCTTGCGTCGCATAGCAGCAATCGGTTTGCATTTCGTCCCGCGTGAAAAGGCCGGCTTCGGCCCACGCTTTCCGAATAGCGAACACATCTTCAGTCGAATCGACCTGAATGCCCATGTGAGAAAGCGCGCCGGCTTCCTTAACTGCGCCCTGATTCAAGCTGAAGTTCAGCGGCGGATTCTGTACGTCGAACTTCGCGTAGCCACTCCGCACCTTGCTCGGCTCAATTCCAAACAGCTTGCGATAAAACGTGACGCTGGTTTCCACATCCCGGACGTTGATTGCTAAATGCGCTTTAAGGGCTTTTACATCGGCGGATTTCATGACTCACCTCATATCTGCTAATGCAGATGTGTCAAAGCATAGCCCGGGTACTTCATATCTGTCAAGGCGAATGTATCTCTGGTAAGCTAGAGCTGTGGCGAACCAAAGAGCCGCTGTTCCGCTGGAAGTTTTGTTTAACGCCTTGGCCGACCGAACGCGCTTGCGCTTGATAAATCTAATGGCGGACCAGGAGATGTGTGTCTGCTACTTCATCGAGGTGCTGGGCGCTCCACAATCCAAGATTTCGCGCCATCTTGCGTATCTGCGGAAGGCCGGCATCGTTGCAGCGCGGCGCGAAGGCAAATGGATGCACTATCGCCTTGTGATTCCTGCCGAATCTCACGCCGCTGCCATATTGAAAACTACCTTGGACGCATTGAGGAAGAACAAGGACATTCAGCGCGACTTCGACCGGCTGAATATCGCATGTTGCGGCCCACGAAGCTTGGTCCAGGTTATCGGCGCACCGTTACCCGCCAAGGTATAGGCCTATAGGCTTAAATGTACCTTAAGAAGGTTAACGATCTAAAACGTTCCCGGCGTGCCTTTTTGCAGCAACATCCGCCACCCTCCGGCATCAAAGCTTTAGGGTATGCTGTCCCCGGAGTTGGAGAAGTCGGAACCAGAAGAAGAGCTCTACATGGAGGATATTCGCGATGAAATCCGTAACCGGAGTATTTCGTTCAACGTCGGAAGCACAACACGCTCTCGTAGAGATGCGCGCACTCGGCTTGCCCGAAGATCGAGTCACCCTTTTGACTCCCCAAGATGCACCAGCCCATCTGGCGTCGGTTCCCGTTACTACCTCCGAGCAACCGGGCATGGGCAAAGCCATCGGCGCATTGCTTGGAGGCGCCGCCGGAATCTCGAGCGGTCCGCTGATTGTAGCCGCACTCATACCCGGCGTAGGCCCAATCACAGCTCTCGGATTGTTGGGCGGAGCAGTCCTGGCCGCAGCCGGAGCGAGCGTTGGCGCCGTTGCCGGCGGGAAACTGGAAAATTCGATGACCGAAGGACTTCCGGAAGATGAACTGTTTGTTTACGAAGACGCTCTCCGTCAGGGCCGCAGTGTGCTGATGGTCCTCGCCGCGGATGAAGCCGAAGCCTCACGCTACCGCGAATTGCTCAAAGCCGAAGGAGCCGAGTCCGTAGATGCGGCCCGCGAAGAATGGTGGATCGGTTTGCGCGGCGCGGAACAGGAACATTACTCGACCTTTTCCCGCAACCTCAGCGACGACGAGAAGTTCTACCGTCTCGGTTTTGAATCTGCGCTCCACGCCCGCTCGCGCTGCAAAGAATACGATCAGGTCCTGGGCGAAATGAACGCCGCAATCGAAGACCTCGAGCGCCAGCATCCCGGCGAAGATGTAGAGGAACCATTTCGCCGAGGCTACGAACGCGGCCGCGATTACTATCAGCGCCTATGCAACGAATCCAAAGCCGCGTAAGAAATGCTGAGTAAGAAAACTGGATATCTAAGGAATATGCTGGTGCACAGTGCAGGAGGACAGTCGCTTCCGGGTAGAGAACATGCCCCTTCCCAAAGGACAAGAAACCGATGGTATTATCGCGGCGGGAGTCGACCAATGGAACCTACAAAACCCAAACTTCCGCATGAAGCCATCGAGCTCTACAACGATTTCATTCACGGTGAGATTAGTCGCCGTACCTTTATGGAGGGTGTTCAGCGACTAGCGGGCGGCCTTGCAGCAGCCACGGTTATCAATGCATTGATGCCGAACTATGCGCTTGGCCAGCAGGTTTCGCGCACCGATGACCGAATCAAAGCCACTTACGAGACCGTTCCATCGCCGAAGGGCAATGCAAGCATCAAGGGCTATCTCGTGCGTCCGATCAGCGCCGACACTCGCTCCGAGACGGTAACGAAGTTGCCCGGCATAATCGTGGTCCATGAGAATCGGGGTCTGAATCCGCATATCGAAGACATCGCGCGGCGATTTGCCCTGGCCAACTTCATGGCATTTGCGCCGGACGGCCTCACATCTCTGGGCGGCTATCCCGGCGACGACTACAAGGGCGGCCAGCTGTTCAACAAGGTCGACAAGGAAAAAATGTCCGAGGATATGGTGGCTGCGGCCATGTGGTTGAAGTCGCGCACTGACTGCACGGGAAAGATCGGCGCTACCGGCTTCTGCTACGGCGGCTCGACCGCGAATATGTTAGCGGTGCGACTGGGAGCCGACCTCGCGGCAGCAGCACCGTTCTACGGCGGTCCTCCCGCCCCGGAGGACATCCCGAAAATTAAGGCCGCGATCCTGGTGCATCAGGGGGAACTCGACACGCGACTGGCAGCGACGTGGCCTGCCTACGACCAGGCTCTGACCGCGGCACACGTTCCGCATGAAGGCTATATTTACCCGGGCGCGGGACATGGCTTCAATTGCGACGCAACGCCGGAACGGTATAACAAAGCCGCGGCCGATCTCGCCTGGCAACGCACGATCGGCTGGTTCAACAAATACGTGCGTGGCTGATTCCGCAGGTATGCTCTGCCGTGCCGGACGCGCCCAGGCCGCGTAGCAGAGAGAGCCAAGACCGAGATGTACCTCATAGCTGGGGTTTCACAGGAAGAGGCGAAGTTCTTTTCATTGAGATGGATGCGAACGCGCTCAATCCGCTCAAGACCACAAGTATCCATAACGCAGCGCGAAGGGTCGAAAGCTGCGCGACAAAGCCGATCAGCGGCGGACCGGTGAGGAAGCCAACATAGCCAGCCGTCGTGACTACCGCGAGGCTGGGACCGGGTGCACTGCCTTCAATGTTCCCTGCAGCCGCAAATGTATTGGGAATAATCGTGGCCAAGCCCGCTCCAGCGAGTGTAAATCCCATCAACGCCCAACCGGCGGTGCCGAACAACAAGACGAAGACAAGCCCTGCCGCGGCCAAAAGAGCCCCGTAACATACGAGGTGGCCGCGTCCAAGCTTCCCGGTGAGATAGTCGCCTGTCAGGCGACCTCCAGCCATAGCGCCTGAGAACACCGCATATCCAAGAGCGGCCACTCCTGGCCCGGTGAGAACCGAAGTACGAAGATAAATCGCGCTCCAATCGGCGATCGCACCTTCAACGAGCATAATCGAAAATGCAAGAAGGGCGAGCGCGCCTAGTGTTACAGACCACGTAATCGTGCCTCCGGATGGCACTTTCTCGGTGTCCTCAGGTGCTGAGGGAAGCGGAAGCCACCGGAATGCGAGTATGGACATTGCGGTAAGTGCAATCCCGCTGACCCAAAAGTGAATTCCGGCCGGAACCGCACGTGAAGCAACCAATCCCCCTAACGCAGATCCGGCCATTCCACCCAAGCTGAAGAGGGCGTGGAATGACGACATGATGTGACGCTCGTATCGCTTCTCAAGCATCACGGCGTGAGTATTCATCGCCACATCCATCGAACCAGCCATCGCCCCATAGAAAAGAAGGGCGGCCGACAGTGTTAGGACCGTATTGGATTCGGCAATCAAGGGCAGTGCGAGGCCAAATCCCAATGTCGACCCCATCACGATGCTCAGACTGCCGAACTTGTGAATGAGCCATCCAGCGGCAGGCATGGCGAGAACGGAACCGATTGCCGCCATCATCAACGACCTGCCCAAAACGGCGGGAGAAAGATGGAGGTGCGCCTGAAAGGCTGGAATCCTCGAAGCCCAGGTTGCGATGATCAGTCCGTGGATCAGAAAGATTAAGGACACGCTCACGCGTACCTGTTGGAGGGTGCGTTGCTGCATCAGTCGGATTCCATCCGATCCGCGCGGCCATAACTCGGGACGGGGATGTCGAATCGGCTTTCGACTCTTGATGCAGTCTTTTCGACCGTGTCAAACAGTACAGAGTTAATCCCTAAGCGAGCTGCCGCCTCGAGGTTTTCGGTGCGATCATCCAGGTACAAGATGTCTTGCGGGGCCGCTTTGAGTACTTCGAGACATTTTCGATAGATCGCCAGCTCCGGCTTTATCGACCCGTAGTCGCAGGAATAAATCAGGTATTCAAATGTAGAGAGGCTCGGAAAGGATGTGGTCACATAGCGACTGAGTTCGAGCGGCATGTTTGAGAGAAGGGTTAAGGGGAAGCCTTCATGGTGCAGCAGCTTTGCCCATTCCACAGCGCCTTGATTTGGTCGAGTGATACTTTCGCTATCGAGCTGGATTAGCGTTGCTATCTGATCTCTGCTCAAACCCAGGTCTTGCTGGCTAACAACCGCCGTCCAGTAGGCAGGTCCATCGATATCACCCCGGTCATAGGGCGGTCGTAGCTTCCAGTAAAGTTCCGAGAATCGCTCATGAGGAATGCCGCACACGAGCGCCATACCTTTCATATCCTCCGGCGTTTGCTCGAGGCAAAGAACGTTTCCATAATCGAAGACGACTGCCCGAACCGAGCGCTTTTGCGAAAGACCTTGTATGGCGCTACGTTTGGCAGTATCATGCATAGATCAGACAATACACGTATAAACATGCATAAACAATTGTATTCGTGCATAACAGAATGAAACCAGAAGCGGAAGCAGGCCAAAACGCCCTAAAGGAAGAGCGCCACCAGTACATCCTGCAGCTGCTTGGCAGTGAGGGCCGAGTCCTCGCTGCGGACCTTAGCAGTCGATACCGGGTCTCTGAAGACACGATTCGTCGAGATCTGCGCGAATTGGCGAGTTCAGGAAAGATCCAACGGGTACACGGCGGCGCCCTGCTTCGCCGTGCCGAGACCGTTCCTTTCGTGTCTCGCCAGCAAATCGACACGGAGAGCAAGATCGGAATCGCTCGAGCTGCGGCTGACATGATCCGCGACGGTCAGGTAGTTCTGATCGATGGAGGTACCACTAATCTTAGAATTGCTTACTACCTTTCAAGAGAGCGTTCGGCGACGATTGTTACCAACAGCCCACCGCTTGCGCTGGCATTAGCGGATCATCCGAAGGTGAGCGTGCAGATGCTCGGAGGAAATTTTCTTAAAGAGGAGCGGGTCACGACAGGCATCGAGACCATTCGTCGAGTAGAATCCATTCGCGCTGATCTATGTTTTCTAGGAATGTGCAGTCTGCACCCGGAGGTCGGAATAACCGTCGGCAACCAGGAAGAAGCCTACGTGAAGCAAGCGATGATAGCGGCTTCAACGGAAGTTGTCGGACTGATTTCACTTGGGAAAATGGGGATGTCTCTGCCTTACCTGGTCGGTCCTGCTTCCCAACTCACACATCTGATCACCGATGCATCAGCCGAAGATGTCCTGAAACCCTACCGCTCCCTGGGCATAGAAGTCACAAGTACGTAACCCGAATCGGTTTGACACTTATATACTGCGAGTCGAAGGATAGTTTGTGAGTGCGCGTGTGGCCACGACCGTTGGAAAACGACCGTTGGAAAACTTATGAAGAACCGCTATCTCAGCCCCCACTTGTTTTCGTCCTTGCTTCTTGCCATCGGAATCATCTCCACAACCAGTGGTCTCGTAGCCCAGGACACGGATCGGCCGTGGATGAATTCCAAGCTGTCCCCTGAAGAGCGTGCCGAACTGGTTCTGAAGCAAATGACGCTCGACGAGAAGTTGGCCCTCCTGCATGGAAATGGCATGGCAAACAATCGCGAATGGACGATGCCGCTCACCCCTCTCACAAACGGTGGCGCAGGTTATGTCGAGGGCGTAGAGCGTCTCGGCATTCCGCCACTGGTCATTTCAGATGCCGCCTACGGAATACGGGATAGCGGTGTGAATGGAAGGTATGCAACGGCGATGCCTTCGAACTTGGGGGCAGCATCCGCGTGGGATACGGAATCCGCTTGTGCTTACGGCGAAGTGATCGGCAGCGAGCTTCGAGCGCAAGGCTTCGATATGACGCTTGGAGGCGGCGTGAACCTGGCCCGTGAGCCACGGAACGGTCGCACCTTCGAGTATGCCGGCGAAGATCCTTTGCTTGCCGGCACGATAGACGGAAACATGATGAAGTGCGAACAGGCGCAACACGTCGTCGGTGACATTAAGCACTACGCGCTGAACGACCAGGAGACCGGACGCAACTTCGTCAATGCCATCATTTCGAAACGGGCCATGCAGGAATCCGATCTGCTCGCTTTTCACATTGCGATCTCCATCGCACATCCCGGCGCGGTGATGTGTTCCTACAATCGGATCAATGGAGACTATGGTTGCGAAAATTCTTACACCTTGCGAGATGTACTCAAGAGGGACTGGCGCTTCCAGGGCTTCGTCATCTCTGACTGGACTGCAACTCACAGCACGGAGAAGGCATCAGCGAGCGGTCTTGATCAGGAACAGCCGCTGGCCGACTACTTCGGTCCGAAGCTGAAAGAAGCGGTGGCTGCCGGGAGAGTCCCCTTGTCGGAGATTGACGACCACACGAGGCGAGTCCTGTATGCGGAGTTTCTCTCAGGGATCGTCGACGACCCGCCGAGGAAGAGTGTGGTCAATGTCGAGAAGGGTCTCGAAGTTGCGCAGCGAGTGGAAGAGAAAAGTATCGTTCTCTTGAAGAACACTCGTTCCGTCCTGCCAATTCTCCAATCGATCCACAGCATTGCGATCATCGGGGGACATGCTGATATCGGAATGCTTTCCGGGGGAGGATCGGCGCAAGTGGACCCGCCAGGCGGAAACGCCATCATGCCTGCGGGCAAGGGTGAAACCCACTGGCAGGATCACATCTGGTTTCCGACGTCTCCGCTAAAAGCTCTCCGAGCGCAGCTGCCGAACACGAAAATCGAATACGATTCAGGAGCAGATTTGAAGTCCGCAGTAAATCTTGCCAAGGGTTCTGATCTCGCAATTGTCTTTGCATACCAGTGGATGGCGGAAGATATGGACCTGCCGAATCTGTCGCTTCCTGACAATCAGGATGCTTTGATCGAGCAGATTGCCGCAGCGAATCCTCGCACCATCGTTGTGCTCGAAACCGGCACGGCCGTCACCATGCCATGGCTCGACAAAGTTGCCGCGGTAGTCGAGGCATGGTACGCGGGCAGCGCCGGACACAAAGCTTTGGCCAACGTTCTCGTCGGGAACGTCAATCCAACCGGCAAACTTCCCATCACTTTTCCGAAAAGTGAATCCGATCTGCCGCATCCGGTCATTCCACCAATGCCGCTTCAGGATCAAGCTCTCAGTTATACAGTCCACTACGATGAAGGACCCGAAGTTGGCTACAAGTGGTATGAAGCCAAGGACAAGCAGCCACTATTTGCATTTGGCTTCGGTCAGTCCTACACCTCCTACGCATATTCAGGGATAAGCGTTGATTCCGCCGCTAAGACTGTCCGCTTCAGCCTCAAGAACACCGGGAAACAGACAGGCACTGAGATCGCGGAAGTGTACGCAAGATTGCCGAAGAGCGCGGACGAATCCTTCAAACGGCTGGTGGGGTGGAAGCGAGTCAGGCTCGCGCCGGGTGAATCACAATCGGTCACGGTGGCGATCGATCCACAAGTCTTGCAGACCTACGACGACACGACGGCCCGCTGGAACTTCGCGCCCGGCGATTACGAAATCATGGTTGGTGCATCTTCGGACAATACGCCTCTCACAGGAAGTCTCTCGGTTCATTGGAATACTCACAAATAAGAGAATATTTCACCGTTGATCGAGCAATTCTCGATGCTTGCATTTCGCAACCAGAAGGGAACCTTTGATGGCTCGGACATTTGACAAGGTGCTCCGCTCCGTCGAGAGGTTTGCTTTTTGTTGTCTGATAGCGACGGTTCCACTCAACGCACAACAGGCTGCGACGACGACTTGGACCGGTGTCGTTCGCACGACCGCGGGACAAGCTGTCCCAGGTGCGAAAGTGACAGTATCCACAACGGGGAAAAAGCAGACGGCGATCACAGGATCTGATGGGAAGTTTTCGATCGAGAGCGTCGCACAAGGGCCACACACCATGACTGTGCAGCTGACCGGACACGGTCCAACCACACCGCTGGCGGTAAATATCAGCAGCGCTTCCGTTGTCCTGACGGTATCCGATCAAAACGTGCTGTCTATCGCAGTCAATCCGCAAGCTGCTTCTAAAATCTCGAATGTGGCGAGCGAAACGAGCGATGAGAAACTCTCCAGCCAAAAGGTGAACGAGTTGCCGTTGAACGGACGCGACTTCAGCACGCTATTGTTGTTAGCAGCGGGCACGATGACGGACGTAAATGGGCAGACAAATTTCACCCAGCAGTTTGCCATCAATGGGCAGCGTGGCGTCGAGGCTGTCTTCGCGATGGACGGCGCGGATATTAGTGATCCTGAGATGGGCGGGAGTACGTTCACGAATTTCGACGTGGACGCAATTCAGGAGTTGCAGTCAAGCTCGGGCTGGATGCCGGCCGACATCGGGCGCGGCGCGGCAGGTTTCACCAATATCGTGACACGATCCGGGAGGAGCGGATTTCACGGTTCCTTCTTCGAGTTTTTGAGGAACTCTGCCCTCGATGCGCGAAATTATTTCGATCACCCGTCGATTGCAGAGCCTGGCCGAATCCCTCCTTTCCGCAGGAATGAGTTCGGTTTTACGAACGGCGGACCGATTGTTTTGCCGAATGTATATGACGGTCGAGACCGGACCTTTTACTTTGTGCAGTATCAGGGGTTCAGGCAGGTGCTTGGAACAACCCAGGTACTGGCCGTGCCCACAGCGGCAGAGCGAGCGGGCCAGGATGTGGTGACGTATCCCGACGGCAGCACGGACACGCTGCAGATAGCGGGAAGTTCGAATAGCCCGGGAGTAAATCCGGCGATTGCTTCCATACTCGCGCGTTATCCACTCCCTAACAACCCAACCGGCGCGTATGGCGCGCGAACCTATGCTGCTCCTTCAAACGTGAACACGGATGCGGATCAGTTTTCCATCCGCATCGATCAGAAAGTTGGCGCAAAAGGACAATTGTTTGGTCGATTCAATTACGACAATCTAACGGGACCG